>Ga0208902_1000943_pt1 | contig 14404 bp, 8 predicted proteins | sample AntAceMetag02UKH_FD_184767 | JGI IMG/M metagenome (GOLD analysis project Ga0208902, IMG submission 184767) | Saline lake microbial communities from Ace Lake, Antarctica - Antarctic Ace Lake Metagenome 02UKH (SPAdes) (version 2) | ecosystem: Environmental > Aquatic > Non-marine Saline and Alkaline...
ACCTCCAAACAAGCCTTGCCAAGTCCACCGGCGCCTAATACTGCAATCTTTATCTTGTCCATAAAACCTCCTTTTATAAAATAACTTTACACCCGCCTTAGGCGGGAGTGTAAAGTTATTTTAGTTCGAAGCCTAGATCCTTAACCATTTGCAGGTCATCTTCTACAGACTGGCCCGCTGTAGTAAGGTATCCTCCTATTATCATGCCATTGGCGCCGGAGGCAAAGGCCTTTTCCTGCATATTACCCAATGCATCTTCTCTGCCGCCTGCTATCTTTATAACTGAGCGCGGCAAGATCAATCTAAATACAGCCACTGTCTTTATTATATCAAGCGGCTCAAGACGGCTGACAGATTCTAGCGGTGTGCCCTTTCTCGGATTTAGAATATTTATAGGTATACATCTAATATCCAACTCCTTAAGCAAAAATGCAAGGTTTAACCTTTCTTCAGGCGCCTCGCCAAGCCCTATTATGCCGCCGCAGCACGGCTCTACCCCGAGATCCTTAAGCATACGAACAGTATTTAATCTGTCATTAAAATGATGGGAGCGACAAATATTCTTATAAAAATTCTCTGATGTCTCCAGATTATGATTATATCTATCGATCCCCATTTTCTTCAGGTCCTCTATCATGGCCTTTGTAACGCCGCCTAAAGAACAGTCTATCTTTATTCCAACTTCTTTTTTTATACGGCGTATTGCCTCTTTAATTTTCTCAAATTCCTTGCTGGTCGGACCTTTCCCGCTGATGACAATACAAAAATTTGTAGCGCCATTTTCTTTGGCATTTCTTGCCGCTGAAACTATTTTCTCAACACTGACTAACGGATAAGTCTCGCAATTTGTCTTATATCTTAAAGACTGGGCGCAGAATTTACAATCCTCTGAACACAACCCGCTCTTTGCATTTATCAAGGAACAGAGATCTATCTTATTGCCGCAGAAGCGCTTTCTTATAGTATTGGCTGCTTCTGTAAGGGGATCTAAATCATCGCCCTCAACAGATAGTAAGACCATTGCCTCTTCAAATGCCAATTCCTTGCCAGCCAATACTCCATCGAGAATAGACTCTATCATATAAGGGCCTTCCATCTGATAACTTTACACCCGCCTTAGGCGGGAGTGTAAAGTTACGTGTATTATTTTACTCTGGATTGGTTAATTGTCAACCTAAGTATAAAATCAGGTTAACGATCGGCAGGAACTTCGCTGTATTAATTCAGGCTGAAGTATTATCTTCTTATTGCCTTTTAACTTTCCTGTGATGATCTTGTGAAGCGTCTCTGTCGCAATAACAGACATCTCCTGCAGAGGCTGCCTCATCGTTGTTATCGGGATATGGGAAAAGCGCAAGGCTAATGGATTGTCGTCAAACCCTATTACAGAAAGATCCTTCGGCACATTGACCCCGCTTTCCAGGCACACCTGCACTACTCCTACGGCCATTTCATCGCTTGCCGCAAATATAGCTGTGGGCGGGTCCTTTAATTTCAATAATTCCTTTGTGGCCTTTATAGCAGAATCTCTCCCGAAATCACCATATTTTACATAGCTGTCTTTCTCGTCTATCTTTTTCTTTCCAATCCCCTTCATGTATCCATTTAACCTGTCTATGGCAACCTGGGTCTTCAATTCCCCGGTTATGGTGGCTATCTTTTTATGTCCCAGCTTAATAAGGTATTCTACGGCCTTGCGGGACGCATTCAAATTATCTATGGCAACGCAGGTAACAGGCAGGTCTTTTGTAAGATAATTCATAATAACGCACGGCAGGTCCTTCTCCAGGATATTGTCCACCTGGTCCTCATTTCCTATAATATCGGAAAATATCACGCCCTCTACAGCAGATGAATTCAGGAAACTGTCTCCGCTCGTGATATGCAAAAGTAGGTCCAGCTTTAAGTTTTCAACTGCATGGCCTACTCCCTGCAGGATCTGAAGCGCATAGAAAGAATGGAATATATCTGCATACCTGGGTATGACTAGGCCTATGGCGTTATTGCGCTTTGCAGCAAGGCGCTGCGCGCTGACATTAGGCCTGAACTTAAGATTCTTTACTGCTGCATCTACCCTGGCCTTATTACCTCTCTTTACTGTGGAGAGTTTATTTATAACCCTTGAAACCGTAGCTATTGAAACACCTGCTTCCTTTGCCACATCCTTGATATTGGTCTCTCTTTTAGTCATAAGATCCCACCTCGTAACAAGTATACCTGATGATATAAAATAAATCCAACTGCCCCTGCAAGATAAGACGCCCTTATAGACTCTAAAAAATTCGTGGGTGCCTTTAATTCAAGCCGCTATCATCCCTCATCCTGTCAAGTCTACAAAAAAGCTCCGCATCTCCTTTACGGAAATGCGGAGCCCGAATAACCAAACTCAAAACTTCGGCATCCTTATTTTCCCTTGACCTTATTTACCAGGTCCCCTACCAGCTTGCCTGCTATATCCTTTGAACCAAGGCCAACTGCTAATGCGAAAGCAAGGCCTATTGACGCCAGGACGATGTTTATAGCAAGATTCAATACAGATGAGGCGATATTCAGCTGCTCCAGCGTTATCATGATCGCAAAGATCATAATAACTACTTGCGTAAGCTGGCCTAAAAACTTTGCCTGTGTTATGCCAGCATTGCTTGAGGCAGTCCGGACTACTGTACCTATCATGCTCGAGAAGAATATGCCGAGCGTCAGTATAAACATCGCTGCGATCACATTAGGTATATACATTATCACCTTGTCTAGAAGGGATGCTGCAACAGTCATTCCTAACGCATTTAAGGAAGTCATAAATACCATTAACATAACAAGCCAATAGATAAGTACGCCTACTAATTCAGACAGTGTCTGCCTTATCCCGCCCCTTCTTAAGACATCTCCCAGGCCTGCTTTTTCTGTTGCTGTGTCCAGCTGTATCAGCTTCAAAAGCTTTACCACGACATTCTTCAGTATCCCCGCTACTATCCAACCTATAATAAGTATAACAAGGACACCTAAGAGCGTTGGTAAAAAACTAGCCACCCTTGCCAGCATTGCTGTTACCGGCTCCATTACTACTGCGTTCCAATCCATACACACCTCCCTTTCTTTATAAAAGAAAACTATACCCTATGAATGCGCAATCGTCAAGGGCTGCAACTTTACACCCGCCTTAGGCGGGAGTGTAAAGTTATTTTTTGGACTTGCCCTGTTTGGCTACGCTTTCCATGGCCTTCTTGATATTCTCAGGATCACCAAGGTAGTAGTGTTTGATGGGTTTTAGATCAGGGGTGAGCTCATATATTAGAGGTATGCCTGTGGGGATATTAAGCTTTACTATTGCCTCATCAGAGACATTGTCAAGATACTTCACAAGCGCCCTGAGGCTATTCCCGTGGGCAGCTATTAGCACTTTTTTTCCTGATTTTATAGTAGGTGTAATTGTCTCATGCCAGTATGGAAGGAATCGAGCTACTGTATCTTTTAAGCACTCTGTAAGAGGAATGTCTTTTTCATCCAGCCCTTTATATATAGGGTCATTTCCTGGATACCTTGGGTCAGTCTTCTCTAAGGCTTGCGGCGGAACATCATAGCTCCTCCGCCATATTAGAACCTGCTCATCTCCGAATTTCTTGGCTGTCTCCAGCTTGTTAAGTCCCTGCAATGCGCCATAGTGTCTTTCATTAAGTCTCCATGACCTATAAACTGGTATCGACATAAGTTCCATCTCATCCAGCGCGATCAGCAAGGTCCTTATAGCCCTCTTTAAGACAGAGGTAAACGCAATATCAAATGTATAGCCCTCTTTCTTTAAAACCTGGCCCGCCTCTCTTGCTTCCTCTATTCCTTTTTCAGACAAATCCACATCTGTCCAGCCAGTGAATTTATTTTCCTTATTCCATATACTTTCACCGTGCCGCAAAAGCACAAGTCTGATATTTTCCATAACAATATCTCCTTTTGATACCTTAATATACACCCACCCCTTACAAAAATCAATATAAAAAAGGGTGGTTTGAGCTAAATAAAGTAAAAGTGCGCCATGGGTGACACCTTCTACATATAAGCTACAGAACCACCCTCGAAATTAGTAAATAAGCATAAATATTAAACGTCAGAAAGAACAGCCCTATTGGTTGTGCGTAAAGTTTTAATAAGCTCACCAAGCTCGGAAGAATTATCTCTTCCTACATCAAGTCCAAGATTTTTTTCCTTATGGCGACGGAGGGAAAAATGAGGGTTTGTCGTGGGGGTCTTCCAATTACCTCTTAATCTTTTACTGTCCAAGGAAGTAAAGCGATTATGCTTTCTGTCCAGAACTTCACAATAAATCCTGATCTCTCTTGGCTTCCCTGAATGATTGAATCTTGCCGTGAAAACAGGATATTGCTTGCCTTCTATCCACCCCATCTTATTGCTAAATGATATCTCTCGCAGATCCTTTTCGCTCAATAAAGGCGTAAGGATCTCCTTTATCCTTATCTTAAAGCTATCATATGTCCCAGTAGCATTATGAAAACTGATCAATCTTTCAAAATCAGGTGTTATTAAGCGAGTTACATGCTCCTCACCAAAGCTGAATATCTCCCACGCAGCTTTTCCTTCGTAATCATAGATTATGGATTTCAGAGATGTTCTTAGATGTTCCAGGTACCCATTATGACCCTCTATGTCACCGCCATACCTCTTGACAAAGTCTATATATCGCAATATATGTTCTCCTTTATCAACGAGAAAATCTACTGTATTGCTGGCACAGGCTTGAGCCAGTCTTTCTTCTGTTGCCGCATCGCCTGATGCGCCTCTCTCATGGGCAAGCTCTTCTGATAGACACGATGTTATCAGCTCAGATATATACATGGTGTTTTCTACTTCAGCTCTTTTCACGCCTCTCATCATTCCATTTACATCAGAAGCGTTGAGTATGATTATATTATTTTTCCTGTGATCGCCTGCAATGTAATCATATTTATCCGCAAGGACTATTGTTATGTTTTTGGGAAGCTTTCCTTCATGCAACAATCCGGAACGATCTAATGCATCGATAAACATGCGTGGATTTTTCTTAAAGAAATATACCAGGTCTTCTGATTTACGGGAACTGCGTATACTAAAGGTAGTGGTTGAACCTTCTGGCTTGACGCTCAATACCTCTTCCAATGCGTTTATCCGGTCAATATCCTTATTTACATCATACGCCTCTCTTCCTATAGAAAATCTCTCAGTAGTTGACTTACCGCTCTTAGTAAATCTATTGTTCTTAGAAAGAAGCGAGAAGTGAGAGGTATAGCCTCTTTCTTTTAGATACTCCTCTAATTTTCTAACCCTCATCTCAGTAGGTGGAGTAACTATAGCATCTGGATGTGCTGTCGGTTTGATAACACCCTGTTCTTCTAATTCGTCATGGACAATATCTGTTTTTTTCAAAACATCTATATAAACCCTGGGGTCCTTGTCATGCTCTATTAATCTCTCTACTACAAGCCTGTCTACCTCCAACTCAATATTCCAGACAGTCTCTGTAGCTTTTTTCTTGTCATCCATCCTTACTAATTTCGGCCATAGATCTTCGTCTCCCCTCTCAGCATGAATAATCTCATGAAGCATCATGGACCCTATCTCTTCATCACTGAGCAACTCTTTCTCGAGCAAGTCATAAGGCGCTAGTATTCTTAATCCATAATCAGTCTTCGATAAACCCATAATAATACTTGAATCTCCTACCAATAAAGGTCTCAGGGCTTGCTTTAAATCTTCATCTTTTATCATGCCTCTCAATCCATTCAAAATATCATGCGCGCGCTTTAACCTTTCTATATAAATATCCGCTCCCTCAAAAACAGAACTAACGTCATCAAGCAGTTCACTTAAATATGACAAAATCATTGGGTCTTTTTCCAAGCTGTATCTGGCCACAACAGCATCAACCGCTATCTTTTTAGTCGTCCCACCGGAATTCTCTATAATCCTCAGGATCCCTGCGTTCAGATATCTCATCCACATAGAATAGTGCGGAGATTCGCGCGAAACAAAATTATGCTGATTTAGCAATCTTTCAACAATGTACACAGCTATTTCTTGGGCGGATCCTGCCGTATCAGTCAATCTCGAAAATATCTTATCCAGATCATCCATTGGAGCTGTAAGATTAATATTGTCCATCATATCGTCAACTTCCTCTATAGTCTCTAGTATAATATCTCTTCTCTGCAACTCTGCTAAAAGCTTTAACAATATATCAGATCTTTTTTTAGAACTATCGGAAGAATTCAATTCATCGATTAATATCTCTACTATAGACTCCTTGGTCTCTGTGTTTCCCTCAAAATAAAAATCCTTTAAGATCTCAACTGACCTACTGGAAACTTCATATGATGAAAGCCCCATCAAATCTATCAATTTCCGGAGCGCCGGATCTCTGTACCTGCTCCTATTGGTCAGATAAAGAAACATGGCCAGATAGTTAGTGTAACTGTCTCCTGTTTCAGAGGCTCCGTAAATATTAACAAAATCCATGTATTCTCTCAGGTTAATACCATTTGCTCTTAGCGATGTTGCACTATTAAACGCACACTGCGCAGCAAGGATTTTTTCTGTCTCCATATCCCCAGCAGCCCCTCTTTCATGTGCAAGCTCCTCGGAAAGAAGTGAAGTAATGATTTCATTTATAAAATCTTCGTTTTTAACCATCTCTTCCAGGTCAGATGCGTTTAATATAACTAGATTATTATCCTTATGATCACCTGCGAGGTAATCGTAATTATCGGCCAAAACTATTGTTATGTTTTCGGGGAGCTTTCCTTCATGCAACAATCCGGAACGAGTTAATGCCTCAGGAAGGTTTTCCTGTAGATAGGTAATTAATTTTCTTCTCTTAGTTGGGCCACGGATAGTAAAATTTGTATTAAATCCTTGAGGCTTTATGGTTCCTAACTCGGTTAAGGTATTTATCTTATCTGTATCCTCAATATTACATTCTTCTCTTCCCACAGAAAATCTATCGGTTCGTGAAATACCTTTTTTTGTAAAACTATTCTTTCTGGAACGGAGGGAAAAAGAGTGTCCTTTACTTTGTTGCTCTGAAGCAAAAAATTTGTCTATTTCATCTACTGTTTTAGTACTAACGTTGTATCTCGATAATAGAAGTTCTCTTATTTTAACATTATCAGTAGGAACTCCACTCCCAGCATCTCTATATCGCGTCCACCAACGTAATACTGTCTTAGCTCTCAGGCTTAGAGACGAGGTATTTACTTGTTGGCGAGTTATTGTGTGTATGGTAACTGGCCGTCTGGTAGGATACTGGCTTTTTAGATAATTATTAATTTTTATCAGTACTTTTCCCTCTATCTGCCTAACCCCTTCCCTAGTCATTTTAAAATTATCTTGCTTTCCAACTTCTTCAAGGGTATAAGGAGAATCAAATCTTATACCAGTTCTTAATTCAAGTAGATCTATCTCCTGATCTGTCAAACCAGAAAGGTTTATAAGCTCTTTGTACTGCTGTGGCAAGCTATCAAAGAAAAGCTTTAAATTGGTTAAATCTATTCTGACCTGTATCTTTCCTCCTTCCATTGCCTTTAAGATCTTAAACGGCACACTGGCTTCTACTTCCTTCGCAGCATCTTTTATAGGACGACGCGATCTGAACAATGTGGAAGCAATTCCAAGCGCGCCTTTCCCGATACCTCGAGTTCTACAATATTCAGCTATTTTGCTATGGTTATATAGCATCCTTTCAGCTTCTTCTATATATTTATCGCTGAAAAATATTTCTTGAGCTATTGAAACAGCTATCCTGCCAGCACCTAACTTCTCTAAGTGCCCCACCAGTTCTTCAAATCTATCAACATAGGTATCTGCTATATCTGTAAGAGGACTTGTGCGATTATAAATAGCCTTCTGTGCTATATGTCTCGGAGAAATTTTTCCAACCCATAGTCTATCAGGCTCATTTTTACTCTTTTCTTCCAGGTAAGTTATAGTTTTTTCATAATCCTTTAATATATTTTTAGCTTTATTCTTGTAAGAAAGAGCAGGAAAGCATATATTTGCAACCATATTAGCTATCTCTTCATATCCGTTAGATATCACATATTCTCTAGTCCACTCGTATCTTTCCACATAAGTGTCAGCAAGTTTTAAATAATCTGTTCTAGTCACAGAGGCCTCAAGGGCTATAGTGCCAGAAATTGTCTTTCTTCTCTGCCACAAAGCATCGTCTTCATCATCTCTTCTTTTTTCTAGATAAGCTTTTATTTCGTTGTAACGCTCAATAGCATCATCTGCTTCTTTTATTAGCTCATCATATCGCGCAGCAGCGCCATCTGTTTCTTCTATCGGACTTCCTATCCGCAATATACGAGTCGCCAGTGTCTTTGCATGACCTCCAAAACCTTTGTCTATAAAATAACGCTCCATTTTCTTATAAACACCTAACATCCTTTTAGCTTCCTGTATGGGCTTGCCGGAAGTAAATACTTTACCAGCTATGGTTCTAGCAATATCCTCTTCGCCTGTTCCAATAAAATAATTAATTACTTTATTGTATTTTGAATAGTATCTCTTAGTATATGACTTATAATCAGTTGTACGATAAGCTTTCCCTGCCATTAACTTCGCTATTTCTTCCCCTCCCAAAGAATAAATAGTATTGTATGTATAAAGATATCTTTTCCAATGTTTATCTGCGGCAGTTACTGGTTTGGAAGAAGTAAATGCAGCGGAAGCTAACATGCGAGCTACTCCTTTTCTCATCTTCCATTCTTTTATATCTTCTCCTGGCTTTCTCTTTTTTAGATATTTAATCAAACCAATATAAGCAAGGAGATATCTTTCTGCTTTTTTTAAAGGCAGTGGTGCATTGAATGATTGAGAAGCAATGGTTCGCGCAATATGAGGATAGCCTTCTTTTTCAACATAACTTAATATTTCATTATAAGCCTCTACATATCTATCTGCAGTCTCAATAGGATCCGGGGCTGTAAATGACTTACTGGCAAAAGTCCTTGCATTCTCAATGCCGTTTGATATTAGATAATTCTCGACTTTTTGATAGTTAGTATTAAAAATTTCTGCTGACTTAATAGGATTGGCAGTTTCAAGAGCACTACTAACAATAGTTCTGGGATAAGTTTTTACTAGTTTTTTTACTTGTTCGCTTGATAACTTACAAACTGCCTGATAAACTTGGGTACTCGTAAGTTTGCTACTTCTTACATAGCCATATATATCTGATAAAATTAAACTAGCCAACTTTTTTAACACATTTTCATCTATCGGGCGCCATTGTTCCGGAGAATATACCTGCACCATATGGTGAGAAAATCTTTCTATGGCTTTGTTAAATAAAGATTCCGAAATTCCCCTTTTTCTATACTCTTCTTGTATATAAATTTTATTAAAAATATCTTTTATGCGGGTTTGCTCGGATAGCATCCTTCTTGAGAGGCGACCGGGAAGTAACGGCGTTAGTCTCAATTGCCTTCGCAATCCAGAGGCATCCATGTCTACTGCACTAGGTACTGCCTCTTCAGGCGCTTCGCCGATATCTTTTATATCGTCTATGATTTTATCTATTCTATTTTGCGATAAATCTTTTGTAAGAGTCCTTCTTTCTAGTTCAGGTGCGGCTGAATATATCCTATTGACATCATCTAGGGTAAATTTTCTAGTTAATGCATAACCAATTTTTTTGGATACGAGGAGTTGTATCTTTTTGAAGCTCGCTACTGCATAATCAATAGCAGCTTCACTATATCCAGTCTCTCTTACAAAATCATCTCTTTTTATAAACTTCCCTTCTTCCAAGAAATACTCGTTATTTACCATAAATTCCAGGACTTTCAGCAACGACATCTTGCTTCTGTCCTGTTGCTCTTTTAATATCTCGTTCGTCCTCTCTCTCCCGACCCCCATCGGCACTCTTAATTTGCCAGCTATATATATGCTATGCGAAGAATTAGAAGAATCTCGATCATATGTATCAAATGGCGCAGCATGGCCTATGCTCGTGAGGGAAAACACCCCTGCCATCAAAAGCGAAATGACTTTATTAAATTTTTTGTATCTGAATTTTAGCATTTTTGTTACCTGAGAAAATCCCGGGCATGTCTCTATGATTGGATCAGAGTGGTTCTCCGCCATGGGAGGGAGGCCCTACTCACTAAGAGACAATGCCCAAGAATTTATTGAATCTAAATAAAAAAACCAGGCAGACCCTGCCTGGCTATACACTCCCCTCAGATTGATCATATTCGTAGAAACCCATGGCGTGACTTTCTCTATTTTCGTTTGGTTTTATATTCTTATAATTCTTTTATAAACTATATCCTAAGTATACCACAAAATCCCCAAAAAATCAACCTCTGTAACCCGCCTAGGCGGGTTAGGGAATTATTTGGGGAGGGTTATTGTCTTTTGGGATTGGTAGCGGCCCTTGCGATCAGCATAGGAAATAGCGCAGACCTCGTCTGATTCCAGGAAGACTACTTGGGCTATGCCTTCATTTGCGTAAAGCCTTACAGGACAAGGAGATGTGTTACTTATCTCCATTGTTATAAAGCCTTCCCATGAGGGCTCTAGAGGCGTGACATTTACAATGACCCCGACTCTGGCATAAGTGCTTTTTCCAGTGCAAAGCGCGAGCACATTTCTGGGGATCTTGAAATACTCAAAAGACCTTGCCAGGACAAAAGAATTGGCTGGAATAATACAGGTGGGGCCTTTAAAATCTTCAAATAAATCCGGGGTCACACTCTTTGGATCCAGAGTTGTATTTGCTTTGAATATCTTAAACTCATCAGCTATTCTTATATCATATCCATAGCTGGAAAGCCCGTATGAGATGTTATTATTTTTTACCTGGTTTGACTCAAATGGCTTTATCATGTCATGTTCTAAAGACATTTGCTTGATCCAGGTATCAGGTCGGATTGACATCGTTATTATAAATCCAAACCCGCATTGCAATTAAATTGCAATGCGGGTTTGAAAATTAACATTTGGAATATCCGCAGGAGCGGCACACTACACAACCTTCTTCATGCCTCAGCGCAGCGCCACAATCAGGACACACACCTACGACATTGCCAAGTTTATCCTCGATCATCGTATGTGGAGACCTGTGCTCTAATTCCTCTTCTTCATGATGCATCTTGCCATTTCCTAACCTCAGTTCCAATACCCTTGCAATGGCATCTGCGCATGAAAAGATCCTGCCGCCTTTTTCCCAGGAAGGAGATGGACAACGTATACCCCTTAACTGATCTATAATCTTTTTATTCTCCACTCCGGAACGAAGCGCCAGAGATACGAGCCTGCCGATTGCCTCGAGCTGACTTGCTGCGCAACCGCCTGCCTTACCCATCTGGATAAATACCTCGAACGGCATATTCTGGTCATCTACATTGATCGTAACATAGAGATTGCCGCATCCAGTCGTGACCTTTGTAGTCGTGCCTGTTGTAACTACCGGCCTTGGCCGAGGCGCAACTGAGTTGTCCTTTACTAAAGCAACTTGATCCTTTGTATTCTCGTTCTTTGCGCTTATGTTCAACACCTGTTCCTCCCTGCTCCTATCCCTGTAAATAGTCACGCCCTTGCATCCCTGCTTATACGCCATCATATAGACTTCCCTTATGTCGTCCTTTGTGGCGTTATGTGGAAAGTTGACTGTCTTTGAAACTGCATTATCAGTGTGTTTCTGAAAAACTGCCTGCATCCTTATGTGCCACAATGGCGCGATATCATGCGAAGTAACAAATATCTTTTTGTACTTCTCTGGCACGCCTTCTACATCCTTGACAGATCCTTTTTCAGCGATCTCCTCCATGAGTTTTCTTGAATAAAAACCCTCTTTCTTTGCAATAGCCTCAAACAATGAATTCACCTCTATAAGTTTATCGTTGTCCATGACATTTCTATAATACGATAGCGCAAAGAGCGGTTCAATGCCGCTCGAGATATTCGAGATGATCGAGATAGTGCCTGTGGGCGCAATAGTAGTAAGCGTGGCATTTCTCCTCTTGCCCACTGCCTGGCTGGAAAACACGCTGTCGTTATATGCGGGAAACGCACCCCTTTTGTCAGCAAATCCTTCAGATTTTTTCTTGGCCTCGCAGTCTATAAAACTCATCACCTTCTCAGCCAATTCCACTGCATCGTCGCTATTATAGGCCATCTCCAGCTGGATCAACATATCTGCCCAGCCCATTATGCCAAGCCCTATCTTTCTATTTGTCCTGGTCATCTGCTCTATCTCTACTAGAGGAAATTTATTCATATCAATCACGTTGTCCAGAAAGTGAACCCCGAGATGCGTAAGTCTTTTTAATTTTTCCCAATCCACTTCCTTCTTGCCATTATTTTCAGACACAACCTTTGAAAGATTTATCGAACCCAGATTACAGCTTTCAAAAGCCAAGAGTGGTTGTTCTCCGCATGGATTAGTTGATTCGATCTCGCCTAATCCAGGCGTGGGATTGCATTGATTGATCTTGTCAATAAATACAATGCCTGGCTCTCCATTCTTCCATGCCATCTCTACGATCAGATCAAAGACCTCTTTTGCTTTAAGTGTATTTACAACTTTTTTAGTATGCGGATCTATCAAATTATATTCTTCGTCGTTTATTACCTTATTCATAAAATCTTCAGTAATGGCAATGGATATATTAAAGTTGGTTATCTCTTTATCATTTTCTTTGCATTTTATAAATTCAAGGACGTCAGGATGATCCACTCGTAAAATACCCATGTTGGCCCCTCGACGAGTGCCTCCTTGCTTCACAGCCTGGGTGGCGGCATTAAAGACCTTCATAAATGAAACCGGACCGCTTGATACCCCTCCAGTTGAACGCACGACACTATTTTTTTGACGTAATCTGGAAAAACTAAAACCTGTCCCGCCTCCACTTTTGTGGATCATAGCGGTATTCTTTATTGCATCAAATATAGATTCCATTGAATCGCCAATGGGAAGCACAAAGCAGGCTGATAATTGGCCAAGATCTTTGCCGGCGTTCATGAGAGTGGGGGAATTCGGCATGAATTCAAAATCTGTCATCATTTTATAGAAATTCTTTTGTGTCTCAGCCACCTCTGTGTCAGTGGCTCCGTATAATCTGTCTGCCTGCGCAATATGATTAGAGACCCTGACAAACAATTCTTCAGGAGTTTCTATAACCTTTCCGTTCTTATCTTTTTTCAGGTATCTTCTCTCGAGGACCTTCAGGCAGTTTTCAGAAATGTGTAATTTTTTGGCGGGACTTACATTTATTTGCATCTTCATCTCCTTCGGAGTTTAAAAAATTTTTGCGGATAAAAACAAGTATATCACTTGATATTTCTATGTCAAGCTAAAAATACAAGATATTGCTGTTTTCAGACAATAAACATCTATATATTGTGGTATTTTCAAACCCGTCCGCCTTAAGCGGACGGGTTTGAAAGAAGGTTCTAAATTATCTCGACGCTGTCTTTAGGGATCCAGCCCCTGAGGTCTTTGGAAAGATCTATCTCAAACCAATCCTGTCGCTCTTTTACAACCTTTACCTTAGTGCCTTCGTGTATAGTAAATTGCGGGAGATAATCTTTTTTTGGCCCGCTTCGCACATCCACCTTACCAACGACGACCACTGCATGAGTCACTAAGGTCTCACTGTGGATCTTTGAAAATAAAAATATCAAAAATATTACTAACGCCAAAGCAATCGTCCCACTAGTATAAAACAATGTCTTTCTTTGCGTAATAAAAAATATTGCAAAGATCAAAAGCGCTATTATAGAAAAATAAAAAAGTGACGAGAATAACGTCAATTGATTAACATCCATCTTGTCGTAAGCAAAAAGTATCATATCTAAAATAAAACCGCGCTCCGGCGCTTCTATCTTGTCGACTATGCCAGCCTGGGCAAGCTTAAGATTCGATATGATATCCCTGTCGCCTGGCGCTGCTTCAAGCGCCCTTTCATAATTTACGATCGCCTTGCCGATCTTCTTTAATTTAAAATAACTATTCCCGAGATTATAAAAAACCTCTGGAGATACCCTATCCATCTTTACAAGCTCATCATATAAGGAAACCGCTTCTTCGTATGCCTCGTTCTCATAATTTAAATTTGCCTTTCTATAAATATGCTCTGGTGACTGCGCAAAGGCTGTGCCGCAAAAAATAAAAACTATAATGATAAGACATAAGATCCTTCTCATCTCATCCTTTCGAGTGCTGAAATGATATCTGTGGCCCTTGTGATCGTTGCCTGCATATCTTCCTTTGTAAATCTGGCGGATGCAAACCTGGCCATATCACAGATGCTAAAGAATTCCCTTATCTCTTGTATAACTGGATCTGAGATCCCTTTTGTCTTTAATTTTTCCTCAAGTAGATCCTTAGTAATAGAGGCATGCGGGATGTTCA
>Ga0208902_1000948_pt1 | contig 14381 bp, 20 predicted proteins | sample AntAceMetag02UKH_FD_184767 | JGI IMG/M metagenome (GOLD analysis project Ga0208902, IMG submission 184767) | Saline lake microbial communities from Ace Lake, Antarctica - Antarctic Ace Lake Metagenome 02UKH (SPAdes) (version 2) | ecosystem: Environmental > Aquatic > Non-marine Saline and...
TCTAGTTTTGTCACACGTTTTTGAACGTCGCTGATGGTATCGCTAAGGGCTTCCATGATATTGCAATCATTTTTTGCAGCTTTAAGGACATGCCCTATTGTCTCGTGATTGGAATTAATCTTCTTATCGAGAGCTTGCATTGTATCGGCGAGTTTTGTTAGATATTCATCTTGTGATTCAATTTGTTTATGTAGTTCATCTAGAAGGTTACTGGTTGATATATGGAGCTCTTGTTCGGTTTGTTTTATCTCTTTGTCAGCCTCTTCAGACTGAGCTTTTAATGAGCGGTTTGATATGAATTGCCATATGAAATACAAAATAGCTATAAAGTTGAAAATTATCATTGAGAGTAAGACTTGACGGATCATTAGATCTCCTTCGTTTGGGATAAGTGTTTTATAAGATCTTTCTCAATTGATTCTACTTTAACTCTAATCCATTTTAATTCTTCAGTTAATTCTTGATTATTATGTATAAAGTATCTCTCATGAGGGTCATTTTGATGTTTCATATATTTTTCAAATAATTCTACAAATTCTTCTGCATTGTTATAACGATATGCACCTGGAAGATATTTCCTACCATCTTCGATGCAATTTTTTAATAATTGGGTTATATCTTCTGCTGTGTATTTCTTTTCCATGATTATCCTTTTAGATGGTTATTAAATTCCAACAAGGTACAGGTGTTTTCCGATAATCGTCAAGATTAACACCAGTTAGCTCAGGAATTTCATTATAGTTTACAGAGCCAGGTCGTTCTTTCATAGTAAACACAAACTTGCCCCCTATTGAATCTTTATTATTGGACAGAGCCTTTAGCTTAGAAAGATGTTTACTTTCCTCAGCTTTGTAGAATTTAAGCATCTGCTTGATTTCATGGAGTTTATCTGCGAGATCTATCCATTGTTGGTCTTGTTGTTGATGATCTGGGTAGAGATTTACTTCTATAGTTTTATTCATGAGAGCTCCTGTGATACATATTAATATAAGAATTGGTGGTATTAGTTTTTTATTCATGATTTCCCTTGTTTTACTGTGGATCATTTCGATCAGCCAGTTCACATATTAATATGTGAATAGTTCTCCATACTGGTTTATTTGCGTCATATCCTTCAACTTCATTGAATACTTCAAATATTTGTATTGCAAGTTCTTGCGATGACATATTTTTTGTTAGTTCTTCTGTTTTGCTACGTTCAAATACGAACCTTTCAACTGTATTAAGAGGGCGCAATTTCTTATCTACTACTTCATTAAGTTTATCTAGTTGTTCTTGAGTCATTATCATTCCCTTGTTCTTTATAGCTTTAAACCTTGACATACCTCCATGATAGCATTATAATTATTACATGTCAACTATATAATACATAAAGATTGAAAGAGACAAGATGATTTTAAATGACAAGGATTCGGAGTTATTGAAGACTTATAGGAGTCGACTGCAGGCGTATGCAAATAAAACATTAACAAATAAAGATCTCTTAGCGGCTGATATAGGGATTAGTATTATGACTCTTAACAGGCTTTTGGCCTGCCAGCGTGTTAAATATGGCACTCTCCTTAAAGTCGAGCGGTTTTTAAGCGAAGAAGAAAAAGCGGTTAAGTGATAAGAAGCGAGTACCCTCCTGCGCTCCGAGAGCTTCCTCCTTCGTTAAAACTACGGAGGACAGGTCGGCGGGCAGGCAAAATAAACCCCCAAGACAAAAGGTGCTGAGTCTTGAGGGTATGTTATGGTTCTAACCAGGAAGGTATTCGTGATTAGAATCAGAATAATTCTAGCTAAGTCTACAAAAAAAATATAGGATTAAGAAAAAACTACCTCCCTTAACCCTATAAATGAAAACTGCGGAGATAACATTCTCCGCCCTAGATAGGAGATTTAATGGTACCATCAAAGAAGGGTACTTGTCAACAGAAACATACAGATACAAACAATTCCAAGAAAAAAGAATATCAAAACCATATATCAAAATTAAGTGAAAGTTCCCAATTGAATAAATATCAGTTGCAGGGATGGACTGCTCCAGATATAGAATTATTGGAGTGGTTTTTTGATTATTTGGATCGCTATCCAGGCACAAAGAAGAACCCTATATATAGTATATTGAAGGAAAAGATTATAGATGGACCGTTTGGGAATCACAGTATTGATGGTTCATTACGGTCAGAATTGTCATGTATGAAAACCCTTATTGAAAGGAATGGTTACTAATGAATTCATTTAACAATGTTGTTTTGCAGGGACGTATTTCATTTGATCCGGAGATAAAAGAATTAAAGAGTGGGAAGAAGTTAGGGAAGTTGAATATTGCCTGTAAATCCGGTCGTAATGGAACGCTTTTCATAGGTGTAGACGTATGGGAAGAGAGCCTTATAGGTATTGTACGAGAGTTAAAAAAAGGTGGAGAGATAAAAGTTAAGGGTGAATTAAGATCGGAATCATGGGAATCACCCACTGGAGAAAAAAGAATGAAACATGTGGTTGTAGCGGAAGAAATCCAACAATCAACGCGTGGAATCCAAAAAGATATTGATGATAATGTAATGCCGTTTTAACAAATAAAAAGGAAGGGCTTTTGTGAAGAAGGCCCTTCAAAAAAGGAATTTATTATATGAATAATATAACAGATTTCGTGCTAGCTTGTCAAGCGGATATGCTAGCAAATGGGGTTCCTTGTGAAGAAGAGCTTATTTTAGATGGAGAGATTCACCGCTATTCATGTGATGAGAATTTATTTAAGGCAGACGAGTGGTATGCAGGCATTGTAGGCATTACATCTGATAGCAAGAAGTACCTTATCTGCAATTATGGTTCATGGTCTACAGGTATAAATTTCACGTATAAATCATATGAAGCATTACACAATTCAAGTAGTGATTATGAAATGAAAAAGATTAGAAATGAGGCAAGAGAACATTCTATTCGCCTTAAGTCTGAGCAAGAAACCAAAGAAAAACTTAAACATAACAAGGTCGCTAAACTTCTTTTGGGTGAGTATAGGAAAATGAATCTTTTGCCACATTCAGGACAGAAGATTGAGGATTATATCAGATCAGCACATAAATATCTTTGGTATTTAGATATGAAGAGAATAAAACAGTATGAGTGTGATAGCTGGCCTATAAAGTTTTCTGAGTATTATGATAAAGCGACTGACAGTTTATGTCCTTCTATAGTTATACCCCTTATTAATATTGAAAACAAAATAAGGTCTGTTGAATATATCTATAATGCTAAGGGTATATGCAGGAAGCAATTTAAGAAAGGCGGCGAGAAGCGTGGCAATTTCTATCCATTAGATGGACTTGGCAGATTTTATTCGCCTGATAAGAGTAGTTTTTCTCACTCTCTGAAGGGAACACATGTCGTAAAGCAATTATATATAGCAGAAGGATATGCTACAGCTGCGTCGTTATTTGAATCCTTGCAGGATATGAGCTTTGACGATAATCGTCTTTCATTTAATTATCATATGATTGTAGCTTTTGATGCAAGTAACATCTGTCCTGTAGTTGGCAATTTAAGAACCAAGTTCCCCACTCAAGAGATTATTATATGTGCTGATGATGATGAGATAGGTCACAAAGCAGCAAACAAAGCATGCCAAATGTACAATTGTAGAAAATTTATTACATAGAGAGTTTATGAATGAAAGAATATAAAGATTTTAATGACTTACATTGTGCATTGGGCCTAGATGCTGTAAAATTAAGATTAAGAAAACTTCAAGATGAAATAGAAAAAAAAGACACTGCGTCAAACAGTGTCCCTAAAATTGAAGATCCTCACGCGAATAAGGATATTTCTATGATAACAAATAGTGAAGAAAAGGCAATTACTAAAGAACAAATCCTGGGAATGTTCCCATGGAATGCAACGGATCCTATTAAGAATTTCAACATAAAAGCCTTTCCAGAGATTCTTCAAAAATACATTACAAATCTTTGCTCTGGTTGCCCCGCAAATGAGCTGATAATTATATCTTCTTTGCTGACGACGCTTTCTGCTTTAATGGGCGGCAAAATAGTTCACGAGCGCTCTGCAAATGATTATGTTTACGCAACTATTTGGATAGTAATAATCTCACCAAGTGCAAATTTCAAATCAACAGGATTAAAGCGTGGTTCTTTACTCGCAAGGAAATGGCATGCTTACGTGAATGAGAAGATTACTTATTATAGTCAACAACTTCAAAGTCCACATCTTTCAGAAGGAATGGGTAAAGACGCTGAGGATTCAATTAAGAAATGGACAAGAAAAAAGATTAACCAGCCATGCTATGGGTCAGCTGTATCATTTTTTGAGGCACTCTCTAAAAAAGATGTCGGACTGGTATTGGCATCTGAGTATGCAGGGTATATGGAGAACCTTGGTAAAAAATATAATAGTGAAGGCCCGAAGCTCATGAACCAAGCTTTTGATGTAGATGATCCTATTTCTTATAGCACTGGAAAAAGGGGAGATATAGACATCGAAAAGCCCTATCTTTCGCTTTGTGGTGTAACACCTATTGACTGGTATAAATCAAACTTTAGGATGGAAGACTCAAATTGTGGCTTTATTGCAAGAAACAATTTTTTATTAATTCCAAAGCCGAAGGGAAGGAAAAAATACACAGTACGTGCTACTGAGGATTTTAACAAAGAGTTACAGGATTCTATTTTTGAGCAGATAAAAGACCTCCATGACGAGGAAACAATTGTGTATACAAAGGACTTATGCGAAGAAGGTTTAATTGACAATATTTATGATTTAATTTTAGATCGTATTGAAGAATTCGAGTTTGCAGAAACTTTGGAACCATATGCATTGCGATGGACAACATCAATTTTAAAGATTGCAATGATTATGGAGCATTTCTTTGATAAGACATCAAAAAAGCTATCAACCAAATCAATTATGGCAGCCTATTCATTTGTAAAACATACAATCGATTCTACTATCAAACTGTTCGGTGAGCATTTACTTGAATCGGATTTTAACAAGAAACTAAAAGATCTGCTTGCGTTTATAGTTAAAAGGCATGCCGAAACAAACCAGCCCGTCCCGCCAAGAGATATCAAAAATTATAAGGGATACTTATTCGACAATAGTTACGATGAAATTGAAAAATACTTGAAGACACTTGAGATTACCGAACTAATAGCGAGAGAAGCAGGGCAAAGAGCAAGTAATGGTAAGCCCGTAATGTATTGTACCCCATATCCGAAAGACAAATAATGAATCCGAAAAAAACAGCGAATGAAATACTGAAAGAAATGAATAATATACAAATCTGGGGGGATGTGATTAACATTTTTAATATAACAGAGGCAAACCAAGAGTTTCTTTGCTTGGTTATAAAGGCTAATTCACGAGGGTGTAAATTTAATGCTTCCATATTAACAAGTAATGAAGACTTGAAAACATGTCTTGCGATATTTACCGAAGGGGCGATTATTACTGTAAAGGGTGAAATAACAGCAATAACACATCCACCAGTTAAAGATCCTTCTTTGACTATTCCTGCTATTGCTATCGTGCCAAGTATGATTAAGATAAACCAGGGCGATAAGAGGTTCGATATTAGCATCGATCTTGATGGGTCAATTATAGAAATGATCAATAAGCGTGACGGTGTCCAATAAAGAAGAAATTCCTTATGTAGAAGTTATGTAGAAGATTTTTCTACATTTAATAGGTCGACCAGATCGACAAATCAATCCTTATGTAGATAAGTAGAAGTTTCTTGTGTGTGTGTGTCTGTTTGGCACACACTTTTTTTGAATTTGTTTACCTCCGTCCCTGCTGACTTTATTTCTTTCTACTTATCTACATAAGGATAATAATAATAATAATAATAATATATACACCCCTATAGGAGGGCATATCGAGTACAATTCCTTATGTAGAAGATTTCTTCTACATAAGCTCTACGTAACCTACATAAGGAGTCTTTTTGTAAGCAACCATAAATATTCCCCTTTATGGATCCTAAGCCGAAGGCTGTTTCCCTGGTTTCTTATCAAATCTATTCATAACCCTGGATCTGTGTTATATGTAAAATCAAACCGTGTGCCATGAACGATAATCGTTCTTATTTAAAGGGAGTACCAATGTCACACTCAAGCAATAAAGATTCAACTCCGTTGCTCTATGTTTTAACTGGAGATCCAAAACCATTAGCCCGCTGTAGAATATCTAGTAAAACTGGAGGCCGACGCTGCTACGATTCTCAGAAAGAAATCAAATTAATTGCCTCAATTAGCTTGACCTCTCAGCACAATGGCCGACCAGAATACCAAGGACCTTTGCGCATGGATATAGTCTATTATTTTCATATAGCAAAAACCCGTGTAAATGAAATCAAAGAAAATGATTATATGTACTATCGTCCGGACGTAGATAACCTGGAAAAAATGACGTTAGACTTGTGCGTAGATGCAGGGTTATTTCACGACGATTCACTCGTTAGTGAAGTGTTTAAGAAAAAAGTGTACTCTAATAATCCACGAACCGAATTTACTATCAGGGAGTTGAATGGATAATTACCGAAAAGGTCGAAAAATAGACTCATGGAGTGATAAAGCGTTGTTTTTTGCTTGCATAATGTTTCTTGTCGCTTTTTTAATAGGGCCAATAACCTACTATTTGCCAGATTCCAGTTTGTTTATAATTTCATTATCTGTTTATTTAAGTATTTTAAGTTTAATATTATTTTGTGTCTGTAGCTGTGTCGCAATTTATTATTATAATAAAGGTTGATAATGGCAAAGATTAATAAGCCTAGCACGAAAACAAAAAAGGAGCCTAACCGTTTCATTCCTAAAAGGACCTGGGGTGAACTGCGTGAATACTATGATCTAATGACGGGAGAAGGGAGGCCAGGTAAGACCCCAGACGCATTTATTGCAGACGTTTGTGATGATCTTTATGAATGGGCTACCAAGAATAAGGGTATTGCTGTACGTGTAAATGAGTTTTGCGATGATTATAAAGCGCCCCGAAAGTTTTTAGATAAATACCCTTCAATTTGGCCTCTTCTTAATGAAGCTAAAGACGAAGCTAAGGCTATTCTAGGCGATCGTAATTATCGTAAAGCTGTAGAGGGTAGTTATGTATGGCCTGCTGTTAGACATACGCTTTATCAATTTCATAAAGATTTCAAAGATGCAGAAGAGTTTCATGCAGATCTCAAGGCTAAAGAGAAGGACGCTGTTGCGACTAAGTTGTTTGGCGAGATTTTTGATGCTAGAACAAAAACTGGTAAAGATAAGAAAGATGCTTAAATTGCCTATTGAAGTCCAGATAAAACTCAATCAATTCAAACCGCGAGAATATCAAGAAGGTATAATAAATGCCCTTGAGAGAGATAATTTTAAGAAGATATTTACTATTTGGCCTAGAAGAAGTGGAAAAGATTTTACGATCTTCAATTTAGTAATTAAAGCGGCATTGCGAAGAGTTGGTAGTTATTTTTATTGTTTACCTACGTTTAAGCAAGCACGTCTCGTAATTTTTGATTCTATAACGATAGATGGTAAGCGGTTTTTAGATTTTATCCCATCAGAGCTTGTATATAAGAAGAATGTTCAGGAGATGAAGATTACGCTTATTAATGGATCGATTATACAGTTTATTGGGTCGGATACGTATGATACTTCTCTGGTTGGGACTAATCCAGTGATGGTTATATTCTCCGAGTATGCACTTGCTGATGATAGAGCTTATAAATTTGTTAGGCCTATTTTGAATGCTAATGATGGGGTTGTTATAGTATGTTCAACACCACGTGGTCATAATCATTTTCACGATTTGTATCAAATAGCAAAACATAGTCCTGAGTGGTATTGTCAGAAATTAACGATTGATGATACAGCTCATATTTCAGTTGAGCAGATCAAAAGAGAAATACATAATGGTGAGATGTCTGAAGAGTTAGCCCGTCAAGAATATTGGACGGACTTCTCGATGGGTATAGAAGGTTCTTATTACGGTCGTTATATAGATAAGATGCGGTTAGAGAATAGAATATCGGAAGTTCCTTGGGAGCCTGCATATCCAGTTCATTGTAGTTTTGACCTGGGCATGAAGGATTCTACTTGTATTGTCTTTTTTCAGATTATTGGATCTGTTATACACATAATAGATTGTTATGATAACCATTCTCAAGGACTTGAGCATTATGTTAATCATTTACATTCTAAACCATACACATATGGCAAAATATTTGCCCCTCATGACATACAAGTGCGTGAACTTGGTACTGGTGTATCCCGATTAGAGAAGGCACGTTCTCTGGGGCTTAATTTACATATTGCACCTAAATTGAGTGTTCTTGATGGAATTGAAGCAGTTCGTTCTATGTTGCCCAAATGCTGGATAGATGAAAAGAAATGCGCGAGATTGATTAAAGCTCTTGAGAATTACCGTAAAGAATACGATCATAAACGCAAAGTATATAACGAAAAGCCGCTCCATAACGAGCATAGCGATTTTTCTGACGCAACACGTTATATGGCATTATCATTGCCTAAATGTGGTAAAGGGAGTTCGCCAGAAGAATTAGAGAGGCGTTATCAAGAGACACGCTACGGAACTCAACATGATCTGCCACGGCCTTTTAGAGAGACACCATATTAAGAAGGAGTAAGAAATGTCATTAATAGATGCAGGTAACTATAATGTTCATTTCAATGAGTTTTATTATATTTTGCAGCTTATTGTATTAAGTATATTCCTTTTTCTTGTTATTATTTTGGGATATATAGCGTATAGACGATTGCGATCTTCACAACAAGTTTATGAGATAGATGATCTTGCAAAAAAGATAGATGATAATTTAAAAGATCTTATGAAGAAATTTGCAGCTTATGCACATAACCTTGATGCTATTAATTTGGTTATGGGTGTAGAAGATAAAGTTCGATCTCGTTATTACAAAGAGATGATACCTCTTATGAAACGTTTAATACCTCATGAAGATTGGATTTATTTACATTGTCAGGCTATTGATATTCAATGCTGGGAAAAATATAAGAAAGAATTAAGAAAAGATTTACCAACATGATCTACCACGGCCTTTTAGAGAGACACCATATTAAGAAGGGAAAGTTATGAAAAATATATGGCGCAGATTTAATAGCAACAGTATTTCTGATATTATGCCTGAGATGAATGAGAGTTATATTGTCATTTTAAAGAGTAATAATAAATATCTAGGGGCAGCAGGAAATTGGTCATTGCATAATGGTTGGACAATTTCTTCCTATAGTTTAAATGAATCATTGCATGAGGATTTAAAAAGAGCCTGTAAAGTTGTTTATTGGTTAGATTATGAAATACCTGTAAATTTAGATGCTGTAGACTATTTTGAGACTGTATTAGCCCAAACACAGGTAGAGATTGAATCTTTTTATGAGGATATCGACATGGGTTTATTGTTAAAGATTATTGATAGGCTTGATTCTCGAAAACTACAGATAGAAGAATCATCACCGAGAGATATAATAACTGGACAGTAACTAGTAACTGTCAGAAAGCATGAAGTCTGGTATTTTTTAACCCTTTATTAAATAATTAAAACTCATTTATGTAGGTTTAGTTTGTCAGGCTTCATGACTGATTTGAGAGGATGATGATGGAAATGAAACTATATAAGGATGGGTCCCTAGAAAATAAAAATAATATGGAGTGGATCTCGGTTAAAGATAGACTCCCGGGATCAATATCTAACCATGTACTTGTTTATAGAAAAGGTAAAAAGCCTGAGATGGCTTACTTTTTGCATACAGAGAAGTTTTATAGTTTTACAATTGGTTATGATGTTGGGCAAACGTGGTCTCCTGAATACTGGGCACGTTTGCCCAAACTAGAAGACATTACTGAAATTGATTCAATTTATTATCAGTTAATATGGTTGTTACAGAATTTACCTGGAGAAGATAAAGAATTAATATGAAGTGGAATAAGTTCCCTGATGTGGAGCCACCAATGGGCAAAGATGTGATATAGCAATCTATGGGAAATATGATTATTTTACAGGTTAAACCTGTTTAGTTGTAATATTGTGGATACTAAAGTTGCGTCATTCATATTTCCCTAATTTCATAAACTTCTTGGTGTTTAGGTAAAACCTTTTCTAGACTCTTTCTATACATATGTGTAAATGACAATAATTATAGATAAGGGATGCCAATGTTATTTTCTGAGTCATCTCAATACCAAGATCCTAAATATCGTTCCATCATAGATTTAATGGATCGTAGCTATACAGAGGCGATTACGATTAACCAGGTCTATTGGGGACAGGCTGACACTGACTTACGTTTTTATTGTGGTGATCAAGATGCATGGCGAGCAATCTATGCAGGGATGCCATTTAATCAGAGTAAATCATTCAATTTCAACCGTATTCAGCGTATAAGCAATATGATCTCGGGTAAGCAACGACAAGATAGGAAATCTATCACGTTTACGCCCATTGAGAATTCTGATGAAGCTACAGCAGATCAGTTCACTAAGATATTCATGTGGTTAGACAAGCAAGAAGGTATATTAGAATCTGTTTCTGATGCCTTTGAGGGTGCTCTTATTACTGGAATGAATCTTATACAGGTCTGGATGGATTATCGTAATGATCCGATAAGTGGAGCGATAAAAGTTGATAATTGTGCCTACAACAGCTTTCTTATTGATCCTTACTTTAGGAAACAAGATCTATCAGACTGTAATTACATTTGGAAGAGAACATATTTAACGGCAGCTGAATGTATATCATTGCTTCCGGACAAGAAAGAAGATATTGAAGGTTTACGGGGAACGGGAAATAAAGATGGTAAGTTCCAGTTTATGCCTGAGAATTACCAAGCTGACTTTAATAAATTACTAACGTACGATGAGTTTTACTACAAGACATATCGCAAACAGAAGATGCTTGTAGATACAGAGACTGGAGAGACTCTTGAGTGGACATCAGATGATGATGAGAAGCTTACTCAGTTTAAAGCTATGTATCCACAAGTTGACACTGTAGAATGCATGGTTCCTACGGTTAATTTAGCGATAGTTATACAAGGCCGAGTCATGTATGACGACCGCCTTGAACTAGATTGTTACCCATTCGTTCCAGTTTTTGCGTATTACAATCCACAGATACCATCATATCATCTACGGTTACAGGGTATTGTTCGCGGTCTTCGTGATGCACAATATCTCTATAACCGTAGAAAAGTTATTGAACTTGATATGCTTGAATCGGTCCAGAATACTGGCTGGATATATAAAGAAGATGCTCTTGTTAATCCAAAAGATGTATTCCAATATGGCCAAGGCCGTGGTATAGCTCTTAAATCAACAGCACAGATGACTGACGTTCAACAGATACCACCTCCGCAAGTGCCACCTACCACAATTGAATTATCAAAGATCATGGGTGAGGAAATCAACCAGATTGCTGGAATATCTGAAGAGATGTTAGGGCTTTCTGTTAATGATAAATCTGGTATATTAACTGCTCTTAAACAGACTGCTGGTTTATCGGCATTACAAGGCCTTTTTGATAGACTTGATTACTCGCAACGTTTACTGGGTAGACTTATATTAAAGCTTGTCCAAGGTAATTTCACTCCTGGTAAAGTTGAGCGGATTATAGAAGAGAAGCCATCAGAGCAGTTCTACAATAAGTACTTCGGCAAGTATGATTGCGTTGTCGCAGCCAGCATAAACACCGACACACAGCGTCAAATGGCGCTTGCCCAGGGTCTGCATCTCAAGGAAGCAGGCATTCCTATACCTGATAGCTTTTTCATTGAGAATATGGTTGTACAAAATAAAAAAGAAATTCTTGATGAAATTGAGCAGCAAAAACAACAAGCTCAACAACAGGAACAACAACAACAGCAAATTCAAATGGCAGAGATTCAAGCAAGGACTAATCTTGCAAACGCGAGGGCGGAAGCCGATAGAGGATTGGGAATTGAGCGGCTCAGTAGGGTCAACGAAAACGAGGCGATGGCTATAGAACGTCAGGCAGAGGCTTCTAAGGATCGAATGGCTGGTGTGCTCGACATGGTCAAGGCTATGAAAGAAATTGAGCAAATTGACATAAACCAGATAGAGAAACTAGTAGCTCTTGCTAATCTATTGAAGACTGATGAACTGCAAACAAAAGCTGAAACACAGGTAGAATCTGCAAAAACAAAAATAGAAACAGCAACGAAACTTAAAGAGCCTGTAGTCTAGAAATGTTTTGTTAAATATTTACGAAAATGATAGAATGGACTTGTATAATAAGGAGTCCATTCTATGGCAGAAGATTTAACAGGCTTAAAATTTGGAATGTTAACGGTTGTAAATAAAAGTGTTGACGGAACTATTAGGCATCCTAAGTATAATTGTCTATGTTCGTGTGGGAATAAACATATTGCGAATCGATGTTGGTTAAAGAAAAGTAAAATCCCATCATGCGGATGTATTCGACGAACTCAAAATAGTTTATCAGGAACTAAGTCTTATTTTACATGGCGAAAAATGCTTGGTAGGTGTAATAATTTTAAAAATAAAAGATATTGCTATTACGGAGCTAGAGGGATAAAAGTTTGTGACTCCTGGCTAAAGTTTTTAAATTTTTATGCAGATATGGGAGAGCGGCCTGCTGGGAAAACTTTAGATCGAATAGATAATAATGGTAATTACACTAAAGAAAACTGTCGATGGGCAAGTCATCAAGAACAGTGCCGGAATAGAAGATCTTCAAGGTTCCTAGAGGCTTTTGGGGAAAAATTAACTCTTATTGAATGGGCTAATAAAACTGGAATAGATTCGAATATGATTTTGCGTAGACTAGCGAAAAAATTATCAGTTGAAGAAGCTCTTTCTTTAAAACCCAATAGGCGGGTCTTCAAACAGTTAACAGCTTTTGGTAAGACCCAAAAGGTTTCTGCTTGGTCAAAAGAAAAAGGTATTCATGACAGTGTAATACGTGGACGTTTAAATTCAGGGTGGTCAGCAGAAGATGCCCTTACATTAAAACCATCTCCCAAAAATAAGAATTATAAAACTTTAAAAGCCTTGTCTATTCTTTAAAAATATTAGTATTATTTGTCTGAACTCCATTACCGAAGTGAAAAAGTTTTCACGGGTAGATAGAGGTTAATCCTTGCGGAGAGATCCGCAGTTTCTACAGAGGTGTTTTATGAAAAAGAAATACTATGGCGTTAGACAAGCTGATAACAACCGCAGTAACTTACCTCAAGAGGTATCGATTACTGATGTTTCATCAATCCCTTGTGGTGGTAACAATGGTTATGATGACACCATGGGCGGTATAGATGAACAACTTCACGGTGATATCAAAGGTAACAACCGAAAAGATAAAGCTGGAAAGTGGTAACATGCCCTTTGCACCAAGACAAAAGTCTAAGGCTACTAAGATAGCCAAGAAGATATTAAAGGGGTCACAACCCGCAAGTTCTCAGCCCGCTGATGGCCGCCAAGAACCTTATCAAGACTATAATAGTCAAGACTATAATAGTCGAGTTCAGCAACCCCCAAATGCTGGCCTTGGCGGTCCTCAGTAAATTTCTTCTCCGTAGCCCTTGTTGAAAGCGAGAGTGATATCCTGCTATCCTCTCGCCTAGCTTAAAAGAAAGAAGATTATGAAGAAAAAAAAAGTAAGAACGCTTCCAGTAACAGAAAAAGAAGAATTACTAGCAATGACAGAGGATGTTTTATGGCATTATGAGACTGAACTTTCATTATTTTCTCTTAGAGTGGAACAAAGCGGAATTAGAGTTTTGTTTTCTTATGATTCATGTGAAAAATCTACTCAACAGGAAGCTTTTGATCAGTATATTGAAGTAGCAACTCCTATGCTCGAAGATTATTACAAAGCGTTGTTAATGTATGACAGATTTAATGCTATTCCCGTAGAGGATGATGATGAAACAAGATAATATCCTAGATGTAGCCAAGAAACTTAAGATAGCTGAAAAGAAGATCCCTTTATCTGCGTTTAAGAAAGGGTTGAAAGTTGAAATGGAACATAAAGATGTAACTGGCGGCGACCTTAATAAGACTGGTAAGATAGCTTTGGTGCATCTTTTGGAATCGAAGAAATACTACGACAAGCTTGCTAAGGTTGAAAAGACGTTTAAAAAGGCGAAAAGGGGTGTAAAAAAGGGAAGACGATTATCGTCAGAATAATTACATGTTCAGATAAAGGAATAACGAGAAATAGGACCGATTCCTATTTCTTTTTTATTTAAGATAAGTAGGATTAACGCCTATCTCTTTATGGTTTTCGTATTCGGTTACAAGATAGATAAAAAAGAAGAAGAGCATTCGTTTTAATTCTGCATCAGAGACAAGTTCCATACGTTCAAGGACAAAGTCTACAA
>Ga0208902_1000955_pt1 | contig 14278 bp, 40 predicted proteins | sample AntAceMetag02UKH_FD_184767 | JGI IMG/M metagenome (GOLD analysis project Ga0208902, IMG submission 184767) | Saline lake microbial communities from Ace Lake, Antarctica - Antarctic Ace Lake Metagenome 02UKH (SPAdes) (version 2) | ecosystem: Environmental > Aquatic > Non-marine Saline and...
ATAACAGGACTCGGGAAAGTTTTGAATATGAAAGTATTTTAAAAAAAGTTATAGAGAATTATTTTGTGCAAAATGATGAAAAAGAAAAATATTTAAAAGTTATACAAGATATGGTTAAATATTAAAAAAATAAAACAAAGGGGGATAAAATGTATAAGTTAATATCAGAAAAAAAGGAAAAAATATGGGATTATTTAGTGGATTGTCAAATAGCAACAGAAGAAGAATTGAAACTCATTACTTATATTAATGGATATAATGAGGACACTTTAAATAGTGTTATTTATGCAAGGACAGATTATAGAAATATTGAGCAGTTAGAAGAAACAATTTAACACTTAAAAGGGGATATGATGTTATACAAAATAGATTATAATATCGGCAAAGTAAAATATTTAGTGTCATATAGCAACGGAATAAAAAAGCATAAAGACGGAAGCGAGTTTTGGGATATTGCTTGTTTTAAAAATAAAAAGAAAATGGAAAAATTTACAATAATAAAACATCATTTATATTTGAAACAAAATGGCGGTAAAATATTAAAAATAACAAGAGGGAAACATACACAATTACATAATAAAGCGTATGAATATATTTATAAAGTATATGGTAAAAAAGGTATAAATAAATATCTTAAATGGTTTGATAAATATTATAAATTAAAATCGGAGAATTTAAAATGAAAAAAGATAAAGAAAAAGATAAAGAAAATTTAATAGATGATTTATATATGGAATATATAAGTAAGGGAGGCGAACCGCTATGAAAAATTGTATACCAGAAATTATAGAACAAAGGGCAATAAACTATTTAATAAGGGCTTTTAATTGCTATGGCATAGAGGGAACAGAACAGAAAATAAAAAAACTGTATCAAGGCAATATGCAGAATTATTATTTAAAAGTATATAAAAATTTAATTATGGGGGGTGATTTAAATGTATAGGGTTGGTATAATTACAGATGAGGGCAAACCGATAGGGAAAAATTTTAATACAAAAGATGAAGTAGATAATTTTATTTTAGAAATTATGGAAACAAAGGGAGCGAAATTTTTTAAAATAAAAGATAAAACAACAGGCGAAATAATTGAAACCGAACAGGGAAAAAGGGATAAAAAGGCAATATAAAAATGTATAAATTAACTAAAGGCGATAAAGCAAGGGTAATTTTACAGGCATTATATAATATAAAAAATTTACCAGATACAGATAAAGAAATATGGAAAAAAAGAATAAAGCAGTTAAAAATATTAAAATTAAAGGGTTTAAATTTTCAATATGATAGGGCAATAAAAAATATAAATATAAAGAGTAAATAAATAAAGGAATAAGTTAATATGAAAAAATTGGTTTGTGCTTATATCGGGGGGTATTATTCTATGGGTCAAGGGGTAAAGTCTTTATGGTGGGCTTGTGGTAAAGGATTTTTTAGGATTTTAGGGCTTGGGCTTGACTTTTTAGGTTTTGTAGTGTATACTTTAAGTAGAAAGGAAAAAAAATGAATACAAAAGAATATAGACAAGTAGAATTTAAAAAAATAGATACTCAATATAACGAATATTTACCAAAAATAAAAATAATAAAACCTAATGGCGAAACTAATTGGCTTGATATTAAGGAAAGTGAATTACTTGAAATAAAAAGAGTATTATTAAAAACAGAAGGGAAATAATATGAATAGACACGAATTATTATTTGAGGATATTTATGATTTAATTAAAGGCGGACAATTTGAACAAGAAGCGAAGAAAAATATTAGAAAATATATAAAAACAAAACATATAGAGTGGGATAATCAGAAAAAAATAATATCATTAGGACAGGAATTTAAAATAAAACTTATTAAATATAAAAAATAAAAAGGAGAAAATAATATGCAAATATTACAAGTTAAAAAATATCATAGTCAAGTAGCAAGGCAAAAAGAAACAGAAGCATTGGCAAGGTGGCGAGCAAAAGACAATGGATATGGCTATCCTATAAAGTCAATGTTTTTCTTTTTATTAGATGATACCATAACAGAACGACAAAAGGGCTATATAGCATATAATAAACATAAAGCGGTATTTGGTATAAATGAAACAGAAGCGATAAATAACTTTAATAAATAAAAGGGGGCAAGATTATGGTAAAAGAACATAAACTAATTATAATTAGTTTGTTTGACGCACAAGCAAGATGTAATTGTGGGGGTTGGGGCTATTGCTTTACAGGAGAACGAACAAGAAAACAGATACAAGCAGAATATAAAAAACATATAAAGGGGGTATAATATAATGGCTAAAGATAATTATAGGAAATATTGGAAAGTAACTTTAACAACAGGCAATTTTCTTGCAGAAGGCGAAAAACGAATTTTTAACAGGGTTGAAAGTTTAGATAAATTTTTTAAAAATGTAGACAGGGATATAGAATTTGAAATTGAACGATTAAGTAAAAAAGAATATGAAGAAACTGAAAAATAAAAGTAAAAGGTATAATATATGAGTTTATCATCTTATATGAAAAAATATTTAACAACAATAAAACCTCGTCATTATGAGCAATATAATAATGAAATGCTTATTATTACAAAAGAAAAGGATATTTATAAAAGAGCATTAAAATATATTAAGAAGCATTTTAAAAATAGATATGAAACATATAGAAATAATAGGGAATACACTATTAGAACCTTTGGAAAGGTAATATAATGAATTATGCGGTTGATTTAAAAATAGAAATTGATAAAATTGCAGAATTTTCTGATTATAATGTAGATAGACTATATAATAATTCTTTTGTAGATGATAATATAAAATTAAAACTAATTAAAACAAAAGATAAAAGCAAAGGTATGTGTTATAACTATGCTTTAAAAAATTATAATCTTCAATATATTGAAGATACCTTTGATTATTTAGAAGATAATTTTAAACAAATAGATATACCTGAAATAAAAAGAGGCGATATAGTAATTTTTTATGATAATGATATAAATAAAAATTTAACAGAACATAGTATAGAGCATATAGCAGTGATACATAAAATAGGAAAAACTGTAAATGATATAATTATTCGTAGTAAATGGGGGGATAATGGAATTTTTGAAACTAATATAAATACCTTGCCTGATATATATGGTAATAGAGTTTGCTTTTTTAGGCGAAAGGAAAACAGGGGATATAAGAAATGAAAAAATTTATTTGTGCTTATGGTGGGGGGTATTATTCTATGGGTCAAGGGGTAAAGTCTTTATGGTGGGCTTGTGGTAAAGGATTTTCAAGTATTTTTAGTGATACCCTTGACTTTTGGGGGTTTATAGTGTATACTTTAAGTAGAGGGGAAAAGAAATGATAAAACAAGAATTAAAACAGATAGCGGAACAGTTAATAGAAAAAAATAAATTACCCCCTATTAAAATACAATTTAAAAATATTTGTGGTGGGGGCAGTGCAAGATATAATACCCGAAAAATAACTATACCTTATTGGGCTATACAAGCAGTTAAAGAATATGCTATTTATTATCTTATACACGAATTAAGCCATTTTATAGCGATAGATAATTTTCAAACTTATGGGCATGGCAAAATATTTAAAGAAATAGAAAAAACTATATTAAAAAAATATAATATTATTCCTGATTATGCAAAAGCATATCCTAAAGCATTATATAATCTGCAAGGGCAAAGACTTTGTGGAAAATATGGAAAGGCAATATAAAAAATGCAAACAGAAAAAGAAATAAAAATAAAAATTAGGACTTGGAAAAAAATAAAAAGAAAAGCAAGAGTAGGAACAGAATTACGAAGAAATTGCAATAAGAAAATAAGAAAACTAAAGAAACAATTATCATTGGTTAGTAATTGTGATGACCCTGAAAAATTAGAATTGATAGAGAAGATACAAAAAGTATATAAGCATTATGGAAATTTAGCGAAATTTACAAAAAAACAGCTTATTAAACATTTGGATATAATAACACGAAAGGAAATAAAATAAAATGAATATTTTAGAATTAGCGACAGAACAAATAGAAAAAGAAAATAAGCTATATAATAAAAATGTATCGCTTTTAATTTTAGACCGTATGACAATCATCAGAAAGTGGCTTGATATACAGGCACGAAATATGAAGGTAGCAATTAACAGGGAAGCAAATAAGAGGAGGGTAAAAAATGGATAATTTAATTGAAACAATTGAATACAAAGGATATAACATAAATATATATCCTGACGATAATCCTGATAATCCACGAAATTGGGATACTCTTGGCATTATGGTATGTTTTCATAGTAGATATGATTTAGGGGATAAGGCCAATTTAACTTCCGATATGTTTAATGGTTGGGAAGAATTGGAAGCATATTTAATTAAAGAAAAACAGGCGGTAGTTATTGCCCCTTTATATCTATATGACCATAGTGGTATAAGTATTAAGATAGGCAGTTTTTATGCTTGTGGGCTTCCGCAAGGACACGCAAGGTTTGATAGCGGACAGATAGGGTTTATTTATGTAGATAAAGAAACCTTGAAAAAAGAATATAGCGTAAAAAGAATTACTAAGAAAACAAAAGATAAAGCAAGAGAAGTTTTAGAAAACGAAGTTAAAACTTATAATGATTATGTTAGTGGAAATGTATATGGCTATCAAGTAGAAGATAAAGAAGAAAACGATATAGATAGTTGTTGGGGGTTTATTGGAGATACTGACGATATGATAAAAGAAGCAAAGGGTAATATAGATTTTGATATAGAAACAAAAAGAAAAGAGAAGAATAAAAAAGTAAAAGCACTTGTTAAAAATAAAGTAGCTTTAAATACAAGAGAAGAAATATTAAAATAGAAAGGAAACTGATATGGTAGCCACGAAAAGATATATACAAAATAAATTTGATAATCCGTTTATATTGATAGATGAATTAGACGAGTGGCTAACAATAGATATTAGAAATCGAAATAATCTATTTGATTGTCCTTGTGTTTCTTTTAATCTTGATAGTAAAATGGTTTATGCTGATATTCCTGTTAATATAGAAGATGTTGATAATGCAATAATGAAATTGGAAAAATATGGGTTTAAAATTTTGGAAATACATAATCATAAAAGTCTACAACATATACATATAAAAGGACAATTTGATAAAAATATAATAGATTTAATAGCCGATATTTTTAAATGAAAGGAGATAATAAAATGAATACAGCAATTTGTTTAGAGTGCGGAAAGGAATTTGAACAAGAAAGAGATATACAATTATGTGATAATTGTATAGGTAGATTTGATATGGAAAAATTATGGAAAATGCACGATAATAACAAATTAGACGCACTTGATTTTAATGAAACCCAAAAATTTAGGGAACAATTTAGAATAGGGGGGAAATAAAATGAAAAGAGTAAAAGACTACCCTAAGATATATGACAGAAAAATACAAGTAAAATGTTATACTTGTGGTTCTATTTATACAAAATGGGCTACTAAATTTCTTTATCATAAATGCGACGGTAGTCAATGTAACTGTAAACCTAATTTTACAGTTATTGCCGAAATAAAGGGGGAATAATAAAATGAAAATATGGGGAAAGAAAATAAAAGATGAAAGTTTAATAAATTGGGTAGTAGATAAAGAATTTACTACTTTCTATTATGATTTTGGCAATAATACTAAAAAACTTGGCAGAGTATCTAATGATGAAATTGTTGATGATTGGTTGGAACACGAAAAAGAAAGCGAGGTATAATATGAAAAGTTATAAATGGATAGTGAAAGCTATAAAACTTAAAGAAGAAGTAGAAACGGAATTTGAATATCAAGCACTACAAACAATTAGTAATTTAATATTAGACGGTAAATTTGCTCTTGAAATAGAGAAGCAAGAAGGAGAGGGGAATAAAATATGAAAAGACCTAAAAATTGTATATATCCCACAAAGGCACATTGTTTAGTATGGTGTATAGATAAAAATAAATGCGAATATGGTAAAACTGTATTAAGAAAATATAAAAGAAAGGAAGAATAATATAGGAGAATTATTAGAAATTCTTAGTTGGTTATACAAATTATTATTTAATATCATAGTATTATTATGTTTAATTAAATTTTTATTTTGTATGTAAAAACAGAGGAGAAATAAAATAGGGTTGTTGTGGTGTTATTTATATGGTATACTTAAAGTAGAGAGGAAAAATAATGGAAGCATTAAGATTTATTTGTAAATGTGGATATACTAAAGAAATTTTTGGAGATATTGACGATATAGTAAAGTGTGAATTATGCGGAAATCTTATGGACTTAGATATTGAAATAGAAAATGAAAATACAAAAACAATATCCCAAAAAGAATTAGGAAAAATAATAGCAATTGAAGGTATGCAAAAAAATCTTAAAACACTTGGGCAAAAGAAAACTTGGTTTTTAACGGAAAAATTATTTACTGACCCTATCACAAGATTAAGATATAGACAGTTGTTTTTAGACGCAGGGGGAGTTATTCCTGAACGAAAATTAAAAGGGTATGTTTAAAATGGAAATGAAAATCTGTGCAGGGTGTAAAAAAAGAAAATTCCTTTCAGAATTTAATAAACAAAAGAAAGCAAAAGATAATCGCAGTTATTGGTGTAAGGAATGTAAGAAAAAATATAATAAAAAACGAAGAAAAAGAAATAAAGAAAAAGTAAAAAAACAAATGAAAAAATATTATGAAAATCATAAAGAAGAAATACAAGAATATGCAAAACAATATCGTGAAGAACATAAAGAAGAAATATTACGAAAAAAGAAAAAATATTATCAATCTCACAAAAAAGAAGCGAAAAAATATCAACAAGAACATAAGAAAGAAATAGCAGGGCAAAAGAAAAAATATCGAGAAGAGCCTAAAAAGTATTTTAAAGAATATATGAAAAAATATAAAAAAACTCATAAAGAAGAAATAAATAAACATTTAAAAGAAAGAAGAAATAAAGATATTAATTTTAGAATGGTCAACAATTTAAGAAGCCGAATAAGTAAGGCATTAAAACGAAATACCAAATCTCTATCAACAATGTCATTGGTTGGTTGTGGTATAGAATATCTAAAGTATCATTTACAATGTCAATTCAAACAGGGTATGTCTTGGGATAATTATGGTTATTATGGTTGGCATAGGGACGAGATAATACCTTGCAGTGGTTTTGATTTAAGTAAAGCAAGTGAACAGAGAAACTGCTTTAATTATATGAATTTACAACCTTTATGGACGAAAGAACATAGAATAAAAACTACAAAAGAATTACGAATTAGAAAGGAGAAAAGAAGATGAGTAAACTATTTAGGGTAAATGCAGAATATTTTATTAAGGCAAATAACATTACAGAAGCAGAAGATTATGTAAAAGAAGAAGCAGGATTAGATTATTTTGAACGCCATATAATAGTAGATAGTATTGATGATATTACACAAGAAATTGATATTGATTTAACATAGGGCTTGTTGTGGTGTTGTTTATGGGGTATACTTAAAGTAGAGAGGAGATATAAATTATGTTTAATGGAATAAAGAAAAAAGAAAGAATTGAAAGAACAAGAAGTGGAATTTATCATCAAATAGAAGATTTTATGTTTATCATTGACGATTATATGAAAGATATGTCAGAAGAAGAATTGAAGGGTTTATACGAATTAGAAGAAGATGTAAGATAAACAACAGGAGAATAATATGTTATTAAGATATAAAGTATTAAGCGGAGTTTTGATAGTAGGGGGATTGTTATTAGTTTGGGGATTTGTTTGTATTGGAATAAATTTATTAGAAAATATGGCAATAGATTATATTTTAGGAATAGGGAAGCCATTTTAAATAAAAGGGGGGTAATGTTATGAAAAGTTATGAAGTTTATTGGAAAGATTTAAGCGAAGAAGCACAAGAAAGATTAAAAGAATTATATCACGAAAATATCGATTTAAGTCCTTTGGCGATTATAGATATTGAAGAAGAAAAATAAATAATATGAAAAAAATTCCTAAGTTAGAAAATAAGAAATATGGAGAAATAATAATTAAAGTGCCTCTTAAAAGTTTGCAGGGTTATATCAAAAAATTAAAAGATATAAATATTAAAACATTTGAAACTAAAATTTATCATACTCATTTTGTAAAAAGAATATTAAACTGAAGGAGGATATAATGTTTTGTCCATATTGTAAAAAATCAATGGTTTACGAAAATGAACATATCGGCTTGTGGTATTGTGAAAAGTGTGATAATACTTTTCATATAGCAGAAAATCCGCAAGTATAAAAACTAAAGGAGGAAATAAGAAATGAAAAAAGGATTGATAATTTTGGTAATAGTTGGTTTGGTAATTTTTGGTTTAAATATGTATGCTTATGCTAAACCTCATACGCATAATGGAACAGTAAAGGATAATAATAATGGGGTAGCAGGGGAGGCCTTTTTTATTCATTCTGGACAAGTGCAAGGAAACTATAATGATATAGGAACTTGGACAAATGCGGAGTTTTTAAAAGGTGATAAAGGAGAACAAGGAATTAAAGGAGAAAAAGGCAATAGAGGATATATGGGTTTACAAGGAGAACAGGGTATTCAAGGAAATGCAGGTAGCGACGCTAATGTAACTCATAGATATACTGACGGTGTAGAAAATCAAATAGAGAATTATGGTTATAATGATTTTTATTCTGAAAATGCCTTCAAAAATAATTTAATCAATGAAGGATATAGCAAAGTGTTTGATTATGATGACCCTAATTTAGATTTAACCGAAGTAAGTTATTTTGGCAGGGTGGGTAATCCTGATGTTATAGATGTTGATTATGTTTTAACATCTGAATATGAAAAATATTCTTCACAAGGACAGGATATTAGAATTGAAAATAATAAAGGATATATTATTGATAATTCTAATAGAATAACTGACAATGCAGATGAAATTGAGAAAGTAGAAAGTGAAAGTATATATAGAAATAGCAATTTACAAAATAATATAAATAATGAAACTTCAAAGCGTAAACAAGCTGACAGAAAAGAAAGACGAGCAAGAATTAAAGGAGACCAGAGATTAAATAGCAAAATAAAAGTTAATAGAAGCAATATAACTACTAATAAAAAGAACATTAAAGTAAACAAGAATAAAATTGTAGATGTAGATAATAAACATACTACTTGGAATAATAACCAAGACACTAAAATTGGAAATAATACAAGTGGTATATCACATAATTCAAGAAGAATAAATGATAATGTAAAAAGGTTAGATAATCACGAAGGAAGAATAGGCGATTTAGAAGATACCTCTTATTGTGTAAGAGGAGAGTTACAATTTGTTAGAAAAGAAAACTTAATAATTGGAGTATATGGTAAAACAGATTTAAGACATAGCGATATAAACAATGAAGTTGGAATTAATATTGTGGTAGGAATTGGGAAATCAGAAAGTCAAGAAAAAAGAGAAGCATTAGAAAAAAGAATTGAAAATTTGGAAAAGAAATTAGGTTATATAGGAGTAGACACTATTGTAACAAGAAATGAAAAAGGATATATAATAGCAATTAGTGAACAGGATAAAATGAGAGTTTTGAAGAAATTTTAAGAAAGGATAAATAATTATGAGACTTCACTATGGGATATTAATTTTATTAATAAAGTTTATTCCAAAATTATTCCGAAGATACTTTAAAGAATATAAGGAAGCATATAAAAAATATTTAGGGAGTATTTAAAATGAAATCACAAAAAGAATTATTAAAAGAAATAGAAAGATATAAATCTTTAAGTGTTCACGACACTTTAACAGGATTATATAACAGAAGAAAATTGGAAATAGATTTAGCAAGGTATTTGGAACTTAAAAAAAGACACAATATTCATTTCTTAGTTTTAATGTTAGATATTGATAAATTTAAAAAAATCAATGACCTTTTCGGACATAAAGCAGGGGATAGTGCGTTGAAAAAAGTAGCAAAAATTCTCAAACAATGTGTAAGGGGTGGAGATAAATGTTATCGTCTTTCTGGCGATGAATTTGTTTTAATTCTCTCTCATTGTAATAAAGATAAAACAAGTCCAAGAATTAAAGAATTATTGAAACAAGAAGATATAGAAGCAAGTATAGGTAAAAATAAATTATGTAAAAATATTTTAGAGATAATTGATAGAAAAATGTATGAGGAAAAAAGGAGAAAATAATGTTAATTATAGGTTATGTATTGTCTATTTTGCTAACTTTAGGTATAGTTTATTTATTGCTTTTTAAAATATTTGAGTTATAAGGAGGTTAAAAAATGTTGACTATGTTATTTTTAATGGGGCTTATTGGTTTTATAACTTGGGGTATGTATAAAATAGCCCATAAGAGTTTCTGCTTTGTTGCAGGAGATAATTTGCCAAATGGAACTATACAAATTTCTGCGGTAACTGATGAAGAAACTCCTGTGGAAAATAAAGAAGAAGAATTATCAGTAACAGTTAAAAAACCAAAATTTGATACCACGAAAATTATAGATTATACTCCAGAGGAAAATGAAAAAATAATGAAATTTACACCTTCTAATTGGGAACAATATATAGGGCAAGAAAATGCTAAAAAAATAATTCAAGCATTTATTAATGGAACACGAAAACTTAATACTATTTTGCCTCATATTATTATAGATGGCTCTGCTGGATTTGGCAAGACAACGCTTGTGCGTCTAATACAACAATATAGTAATGCAGAAATTATAGAATATATTGCCAGCGAACTTGTAGAAGTAGAACAGCTTATTGATGTTTTTAATAAAATTAATTCTTCAAAATCGAAAAATATTATTCTGTTTATAGATGAAGTGCATAATTTATCTGCTCAATTAATAGAAATTTTTTATCCTGTATTACAAGAAGGAAAAATTGGAAAGAAAAATATTAAACCATTTACTTTTATTGGGGCTACAACAGAAAAAGGACAGTTGATTAGAAAATGGAAACCTTTTATAGATAGAATGAAAATACATATCACTCTCCAAAATTATAATATAGAAGAAATGAAAAGAATAATCAAACAATATAAAACAAAACTTTTTCCTAATATTAAAATTTCCGAAGAAGTTTATACTATCCTTGCAAAAAATTCAAGATTAACACCAAGAAAAGCCAATCGTTTAACCGAAAGTCTTATCTATATAGGAGATATTAATAAAACCTTAGAAGTATATGATATTATTGATAAAGAAAGAGGATTAACAAAAATAGATATACGAATATTGGATTATTTATCTGCTAATGATAAAGTAGGTATGCAAGGTTTATGTGCTTATTTAGATACAAGTCAAGCAAATTATATGTATCAATATGAACCTTATTTAATACAGTTAGGATTGATTAGCCGAACTCCCAGAGGGAGAAGTATAAGTGATAAGGGAAGAAAAATATTGGAGGGATTGAAATGAAAAAATATAAAATAAGCAAGAAAATGACGGAAGATAAAAGTGTTGTAGATTTAGCTGAATTTTTATTAGAAGAAAGAAAAAAACCTTTATTAAAATATGAAATCGAAGCTATAAAAACTGAAATCAGACGGAAGCATAGAAGAAATTTAAAAGACGCTGAACAATGGACTAAAAACTTAATGGATAGTCCGTTATATCATTTAGCTATAAGGCAATTAATGAGAGAAGGAAAAGCAAATAAAGTTATAGAAGGTGGGTCTGTAAAATATTATTCAGATTTGGAATTAATTTTTGAAACAATAGAAAGAATAATTAGCACAGCAAATGAAAATAAAAAAAGAGATAACTTATTAAATTATTGTGATGGCTTTAAAAATAAGGATAAATAAAAATGATTAAAAGATGTAGACGATGTCAAAAAGAATTCCTAATAACTAAACAAGAAAAAATTTATTGTTCTCCTAACTGTCGCAAATTGAAAGAAAAATATGATAAGAAAAGTCATCAAAAAAATAGAGATAAAATTTTAAATTATCAAAAACATTATCGGCAAAATAATAAACAAAAAATAAAAGAATATTATCAAAATAATAAAGAAAAAATCCAAAAGTATTGGCAGGAATATCAACAAACCCATAAAAAAAGAATAAAGGAATATTTAAAAAAATATTATCAAGTTCATAAAAAAGAAGCAAATCAACGACAAAGAAAAAGAAGAAAAAAAGACCTAAATTTTAGAATAGCTAAAAATTTAAGAAGTCGAATATGGTATGCTTTAGAAGGAAATTTCAAATCTATACCTACAATGTCTTTAGTAGGTTGTGATATAGAATATCTGAAATATCACCTACAATGTCGGTTTAAGAGAGGTATGTCTTGGGATAACTATGGTAAATGGCATATAGACCATATAAAACCTTGTGCGTCTTTTGATTTAAGAAAGCCAAAAGAACAGTTAAAATGCTTTAACTATATTAATTTACAGTCCCTTTGGGCTGAAGAGAATTTAAACAAGGGGGGGAAATGTTAGAAGATTATAAAAAGTTCTTAATAAGAGAAGATTGTAGAAAACAAACTATAAGGTCATATCTAAGTCATATTAAGCTATTTCTAAAGCAGGTAAAAATAAATCATATTAATAAAGAAATTGTTGAGAAATACTTTTCTCAATTAAACGAAAAATATTCTTCCGCCTCCTACAATCTAAAAAGAAGTGCCATAAAGTCATTCTTAAAATTCTTAAATAAGAATATTCCTTTACCCAAAAGTAAAAAAGTAGACCAAAAATTACCTGAATTCATTACGGAAGAATATTTCTTAAAGGAAATTATATCCGTAGTCGAATGTATTTTCACCAATCCATTAAAGATTAAAGCTATATTGTATTTTCTATTTTATGCAGGTATTCGTAGAGGAGAATTCGATAATTTAAAAAGAGCCGATATAGATTTGGAAAGAAGGAGAGCGAAGATATTTGGGAAGGGAAGGAAAGAAAGAATAGTTATTTTTAGTAAAGAATGTGCAGAAATTATAAGAAAATATTTTATTACGGAAACGGAAGAGAAGAACGCTTTTAATACTTGCGGAAAAACTGTGGAAAGTATTTGTTACAAAATTAAACCTTATTTGGAAGAAATAAATTTTCACGCTCATATCTTGAGACATAGTATGGCAACGCATTGCTTAAACATTCTAAGGCTCGATATTTACGAGGTCAGTAAGCTTTTGGGTCATAGCTCTATACAAACAACGACAAGATACTTAGGATTGAATTTAGAAGCAATACAAAAAAAGTATGATAAAAAAGGAAAATAAATAAAATGAAAACTAAAACCTGCACAAAATGTTATAAAATAAAACTAATTTCTAAATTTTATAAAAGGAAAGACTCAAAAAAAGAATATAGAAGTTGGTGTAAAGAATGTATAAAAGAATATAGAAAAAAATATTATTTGGATAATAAAGAAAAACTAAACAAAAATGCCGAAAAATGGCGTAAAAATAATCAACAAAAAATTAATACCCAACATAGAAAACACTATCAAACTCACAAAAAAGAAATAAAAGAATATCAGGAAAAATGGAGACAAGAACATCTTTGGGCTATTTCTTATAGTAGTGCTAAACAAAGGTGCAATAATCCTAAACACAAAAAGTATAAATATTATGGCGGTCGGGGGATTATGTTTTTAATGACAGTTAAAGATTTTAAATTTTTATGGTTTAGAGATAAGGCATATTTAATGGAGAAGCCAAGTATAGATAGAAAAAATAATAATGGGAATTATACTTTGAAAAACTGTCAATTTATAGAATTAAGGAAAAACAGAAGTAAAGATAATAGAGGAGAAAATAATAGCAATACTAAATTAACAAAAAAACAAGTAATTAAAATTAGAAATTTATATAAAACAAATAAATATACTTATCAGAAATTAGTGAAGAAATTTAAAGTAAGTTATACTACTATTTGTTCTATTATAAATTATAAAACTTGGACATATATCTAATAGAAAGGAACTCCAATGGTAATGCCTGATTATAATAATGAAAAACCATTTGATAATACAAGTTTTGAAAGTTATTTACAAAAAGTAGAAGGATTAAGATATAATAGAGTAGCATTTGTTAAAAAAATGATTGACCAATATGGAAATACACCTATAAGTGATGAAGAAGTGATGAATTTTAAAATAGATTTGGGAGCATATTGTCAAAGAATAGAAAGAGAAAGAAAAGAAAAAAAAAAGGAAAAAGGTAAAAGTAAATGAAATGTCCTAATTGCAAACAAGAAGTCGAATATATTTTTAATGGTGAATATTGTGAAAAATGTAGTCCTTATAAACTTTGCAGAATTGGTAATTT
>Ga0208902_1000958_pt1 | contig 14254 bp, 11 predicted proteins | sample AntAceMetag02UKH_FD_184767 | JGI IMG/M metagenome (GOLD analysis project Ga0208902, IMG submission 184767) | Saline lake microbial communities from Ace Lake, Antarctica - Antarctic Ace Lake Metagenome 02UKH (SPAdes) (version 2) | ecosystem: Environmental > Aquatic > Non-marine Saline and...
AACGTTCATCTAGATCAGAACCAAAACTAAAACATTCATCGCAAAAATGAATCAAGATCGTATCCTTCGACTTCCGCTCAGGATGAACGAGAAAGGAGCTTGGGATGGACAAACAAGAATGAGTGAAAAAATCGTGGTTAGCGTTATTAAACCCAAAATTAAAACGTTCATCTAGATCAGAACCAAAACTAAAATGTTCATCTAGATCAGAACCAAAACTAAAACATTCATCGCAAAAATGAATCAAGATCGTATCCTTCGACTCCCGCTCAGGATGAACGAGAAAGGAGCTTGGGATGGACAAGCAAGAATGAGTGAAAAAAACGTGGTTAGCATTATTAAACCCAAAACTAAAATGTTCATCTAGATCAGAACCAAAGTTAAAACATTCATCCAGATCAGAACCAAAGCTAAAACGTTCATCTAGATCAGAACCAAAGTTAAAACATTCATCCTGAGCGGGAGTCGAAGGATCATCCTGCCGTGTCCGTCCCTTCGGAAATACGCAGGATAAACTCCGGATAGAATCGAAAATGTATTATTCGGATATAGCTTTACATTGACACTCTTCTAAATTCCTATAAAATTGCAATCGATTCAGGCGCGGTCCCTTCGGGGGCGAACTTATTACATTTTAAAAGGAGTTGCTAGTGGTTGTAGTGCGAAACGTTTGTTTAGTCTTATCTTTTTTTTCGATGTGTGGAAATATGAATATAAATCAAGTTGTTATTCCTGCTGCAGGTTTGGGAACACGTTTTTTGCCGTGGACGAACAGTGTGCCAAAAGAATTAATTCCATTGGGTAACATTCCGGCGATAGAATATGTTGTTCGCGAAGCGTTGGATTCTGGATGTTCTAATATTGTAATGATTTCTGGTGCTCGTAAGAATGCTATTAATGATTATTTTGAGAAGTGCAATTTACCTGCAACATTTTCTTATATTCCTCAGCTTAAACCCAAGGGTGTTGGGCATGCGATTGCGTTAGCGGAACCAGTGATTAAAGATGATTATTTTGGAGTTATGTTTCCGGATGATCTTTTTTTTGGTAAAGAACCAGGGCTTGGGCAGTTAATTGAGATTGCAAAAAAAGAAAAAGCTACAGTTGTGGCAGTTATTGAAGTTCCGTGGGACGAAATTTCACGGTATGGTGCGGTGCGTATAAAAAAACAAATAAATGATCGATTGTTTGAGATAAGTGGTGTTGTAGAAAAACCAAAAACGGGAGAAGCTCCATCAAATTTGATTTTGCCCGGTCGCTATGTTTTTTCTGCAAAAATTTTTGAATCACTTAAGTGTATCGGGGTAAGTCCGCGTGGTGAAATTGAATTAACTGACGCAATTACTGATTTAGCGCAAAAAGGTGAGCGTGTTTTAGCATATAAAATTGATGGTTTTCGTTATGATGTTGGTACTCCGATTAATTGGATTCAGGCGATAATTGCGTTATCATTAGATTCAAAAGAATATGAGCCTGTTGTGCGTCAATTTATAAAAAAGGAATTTATTCGTCGCTATGGTAAAGGTGATTTTTTAAATTAATAGCTAGAAAAGGGATTTGCGATGGTATTGAAGTATTTTTTAATAATGAGTACGTGCATTTCACCGTTGTTTGCTGAAAGGATGAGCATGAATATTAAAAAAGTTATTATTCCGGCGGCCGGCCTTGGTACACGTTTTTTTCCATGGTCAAAAAGTATGCCGAAAGAACTGTTGCCACTTGGCGATTCCCCTGCAATAGAGCATGTTGTTCGCGAATCAATCGATTCAGGATGTGATAGTATTATCATGATTGCTGGTGCGCGCAAACATCCCATTATGGATTATTTTGAAAAAGCCAATTTAGCAGCATCATTTTCCTATGTTCCACAGCCAGAACCAAAAGGTTTGGGGCATGCGGTTTCGATGGCGGAGCATTTAATTAACGATGAATATGTTGGTGTAATTTTGCCTGATGAACTTCTTTTTTGTGATGAAACTCCTGGTTTAAAACAGTTAATTGATGTTGCGAAAAAAGAAAATGCAACAGTTGTTGCGGTTCGTGAAGTTTCGTGGGATAAAGTTTCTGCGCTTGGTGTTGTTGCTGTGAAGCAAAAACTAAGCGATCGTCTTTTTGATGTTTCTGCGTTGGTAGAAAAACCTAAACGAGAAGATGCTCCATCTAACTTAGCATTAATTGGTCGCTACGTACTTTCACCTAAAATTTTTAAATCATTGCAAACGATTGAGCCGGGAGCAAAGGGAGAGTATCAATTAACGGATGCGATTGCAGATTTACTTAAAAGAGGCGAGCGTGTTTTGGCATATAAGATTGACGGCATTCGTCATGATATTGGCAATCCGCTTGGTTGGGCAAAGGCGGTAATCGTTTCTTCACTCGATAGCAAGCGATATGGCAACGAAATTAAACGCTTCATTGAAGACGAATTTACACGGCGTATGAAAAATGAAGAATTGTTTGTAAGAAAAAGTGAAAAAGAAATCTGTATATAAAATAAGAAAAGCCCAGTTTTTTAAACTGGGCTTTTAATTAATATCCAGGAATACCATTCATTCGTTTTGTATAGTCACTTTTTGGATTTTTTCCTTCATAAACTGCTTCAGAAATTTTCATATTACTGCAGCGTTTTGAAAGGCGATCCGTTTCTTCCAAACATTTTTGCACTAGATTTTTGTCATCGATGATGCAGACATTTTCCCAGTTGCGATCAGCTTGACCGGTTGGATTATAAGAGCCCATGACAACAACAGGTTTTTTATAGAGATTGTACAGAAAGATCCATAATTTGTGATGCATTATTTGTCCGTCAGTATTGTAGAAAACATTGGCACCGCCTTCGATTAGGTGTCGAATGGCTTCAGGATGATCTTGTTTAAAACTTTTATCTACTGTTATATCTAAGGTAAAATCTTTTGGAGTATGTTTTTCGCGAGTGGTGGAACATTTTTCGCGAGATTTTTTTCTTTTTGTTAGTGCTTCTGCAATTGGATAATATGTAAATCTAAAGAGTGCTGCTCGTAATCCTTTTTTTTCATGAGAAATTAGATTTAGCAAGAGCTGTGGTATGGATGTGGGAGAAAAATAAATAGGTTTGTAAGGGGCTGTTATGGTAGCGGAACCTGATTTAGGAAGCGCTTTTTTTGTACAGGCTTTTTTTGTACAGGCTTTTTTTGATTGTCTGTCTTTGAATTTTATTAATTGGTTAAGTTCATCTATTATAGAAAAAATAAAATCCTCTTTCTCAGAAACTATGACTGCATTCCACTGATATGGTCCACTTTTGGTAAAATTGTATGAGCCGAGCCAAGCCAATTGTTGTGCTTTAAAAAAGATAATCTTTTCATGCATATTTTCATAAGGTATATCTGTATAACGCTTTTGTATAGTAGAAATTGTTACATTTTTTTGATCTGTGAATGTTTTAAGAGCAACGGATGTTTTTGCTGTTTCAAAATTTTGCTGGTCAATATAAATACGAATTTTACAGCCTTTTTTTGATTTTTCTTTCAATGCTATAATGATTTCTGGATCATTGAGATCATAAAGAGCCATAAAAATTTCTTCGTTTTCATTTTTGATCAAATTTAAAAGTTTTGGTTTGATTGATGCGCCAAAAAATACGTCTGTATAAGGCTCTACCCCTGTATCCGTGGATCCAGAGGAACTTTCATCATCTGTATATTCGCAGGAGCTTTCATCATCTGTGTGTTTGCTTAATCTTTCAACGTCCTTTTCCATTGAGTGGATGGAAAACATGCTCATAGACGCATATAATGCTAAAATAAGCGTTTTTATGTAGTTCATAAATCCTCCTCTATTTGTATTTTATTCATATATCAACCTTATCATTAAATTGACACTTTGTCAAAAAAGGACGACGGGCACCACCGGTTGAAAAAATAAATTATTTATTAAACGCGTTTTATTTCTGTTTTTATTAAAACTCTTGTTATTTTTTCTTGTGTAAATGTACGCTGGGGGTAGATAAGAAACTAATGGAGGGGGCAATGAAAGGTATCGTTTTTGTGTTAACATTGCTTTGGTGTTATTCGGTTTGTGCTGTTACAGCAGAAGATTTGTATGGTTATGGGTTAGCGTATCATAGTCACACTGTATATGCTTTGTGTGTAGCTGGATTGCGATAAAAATATATTTTTCTCACCCTCCGCGGGTGAAAAGCGTAAAGATTTGCTTGCCACGTCTTCGCCAAGGCTTCGCCGCGCAGGCCAAACCTTTAATAAAGGGCACCAGCAGTTCCTCTGGATCCCCATCGCTTAAAACGTTCGCCATTCGCCTGCAGGTCATACGACCTGACGGCTCAGGCTACTGTTAAGCTCAAAGGTATTTTTTTATAAGCTTGCTCATATCCTTCGACTCCCGCTCGGGATGAGCGTTTTGGTTTTGGCTCTGATTAAGGCGAGTGTTTTGGTTTTGATTTGGTTTTGATAATGCTTAACCTAATTTTTTCTTACTCATTCTTGTTTTTTTCATTCATCCTGAACTTCTTTTTCATTTATCCTGAACTTCTTTTTCATTCATCCTGAACTTCTTTTTCATTCATCCTGAACTTCTTTTTCATTCATCCTGAACTTCTTTTTCATTCATCCTGAGCGGGAGTCGAAGGATAGAGTGAAGATGTTAGTGGAAGAAAAAATGGTCTCGCCAGTGATGTTACAACCCGATGCAACAGGATGTTGCCGGTCAAGCAGGATGCTTGTGCCAGTGATGTTACAACCCGATGCAACAGGATGTTGCCGGTCAAGCAGGAAGCTTGTGCCAGTGATGTTTCAATCCGATGCAACAGGATGTTGCCGGTCCAGCTGGAAGCTGGTTATGGCGTCTGGGTTGAGTGATATTGAGTCAATTTTTTCTTTGATAAGCCACTGTCCGAATTCAAAATAATCTGATGGTGCTTGACCGCAGATACCGATATATTTTTTATTTTTATGTGCTCCTGTGATGGCCATAGCAATAAATTTTTTTACTGCTTCATTTCGTTCATCAAAAAGTTGCGCAAGTGATTCTGCATCTCGATCAACGCCAAGTGTTAATTGGGTAAGATCATTTGATCCAATTGAGAATCCGTCGAAATATTTGCTAAATTCGTCGATTAATAAAACATTTGAAGGAACTTCGCACATCATAACAAATTCAAGATCATCTTTGCCGCGAATTAGACCATGTTTTTTCATGAGTGCAATACTTTTGCGAGCTTCTTCTAGTGTGCGTACAAATGGAACCATAATTTTAATATTTTTGAAACCTTTTACATCTCGTGCTTGTTTTAACGCTTTGCATTCTAGTGCAAAAGCATCTTTGTATAAATCGCTGTAATAACGTGACGCGCCACGTAACCCGAGCATTGGATTTTCTTCGTGCGGCTCGAAGAATTGTCCACCAATTAAGTTGCGATATTCATTACTTTTGAAATCTGATAATCGAACAGTTACTGGATTTGGCCAAAATGCAGCAGCAATAGTTGCAACGTCTTGCGCTAGAATGTCAACGAAATAATCGGCCGGATTTTTGTATGCAGCGACGCGTTCCTGTATTTCTTTTTTTATTTTTTTATTGGTGACATCTTTAAGATTAAGTAGTGCGAGAGGGTGAATTTGGATATTATTTGAAATAATGAACTCTAAACGTGCGAGTCCAACACCTTTAACTGGCAAGAATGAGAGCGCAAAGGCTTGATTTGGCTGACTAATATTAAGAAGAATATCAACCGGTGCCTTTGGCAATTTTTTTAAATTAATCTCTTTTTTGGTGAACGGGATGATTCCTTTGTAAATATATCCTGTTTCACCTTGTGAGCAATCGATGGTGATTTTTTCACCATTTTTTATTTTTTTTGTTGCATTTTTTGTGCCAACGATTGCTGGTACGCCGAGTTCACGACTTACAATTGCAGAGTGACATGTTCTTCCTCCTCGATCGGTGATAATTGCTGCAGCTTTTTTCATAATAGGTACCCAATCCGGATCGGTCATTGTTGTCACCAAAATATCGCCATGTTGTACTTTGTGACTGTCGCGAACTGAGGTAACAATACGTGCAGTGCCCGTGGCAACTTGTTGTCCGACTGATTGGCCGGTTGTAATTAATTTTTTATGAAGATCTTTTTGGGAAATGTTAAGTTTATACTCGGTGAGTGTATTATACTTCTTGTGTGCGTGAACCGTTTCTGGTCGTGCTTGAACGATATAAAGTTTATTGTCTTTGCCAATTGCCCACTCAATGTCCATCGGTGTCCAGCGTTTATTTTTCTTCGTATATAAATCTTCTATGACGATTGATTGACGTGCGATTTCGAGAATTTCATTATTTGTTAGTGAAAATTGTTCTTGTTTTATTTTTGGAACGCGAATATTTTTTATGCCTTTTTTTGCGTAATGTGCAGCAATTTTTTTCGTACCGATTTTTTTTGAAAGAATTGGTTTGTATCCTTCGAGTAATGTTGGTTTATGAACACAAAATTCGTCAGGGTTTACAGCACCTTTAACAATGTTCTCGCCTAGTCCATATGCCGAAGTAATAAATACAACGTCTTTAAAGCCAGTTTCTGTATCAAGCGTGAAGGAGACTCCTGCTCTCTGAGCTTCAATCATCTGCTGAATGCCAACTGAAAGTGCAATTTTTTCATAATCAAAATTTTTTACTATACGGTAGATAATTGCTCGTGGTGTAAAAAGTGAAGATACACATTTTCGCCAAGAGTTTAGTAGATCTTTTTCTCCACGTACATTGAGAAATGTTTCTTGTTGTCCTGCAAATGAGGCTGTCGGTAAATCTTCTGCTGTGGCGGAAGAGCGAACGGCCACAGGACAATTTTTTGTTTTGCACAAAAGGGTATATGCCGTTTTAATTTCTTGAGCTAAATCTTTTGGGATAGGTTTTGATTCAAGTAATTTTCTAATTTTTTTACTTGCGGAGGTCAGTTGTTCTGTTTTATTAATATCAGTAATGGTTTGCATGAGCTTTTTAATTTCAGAACGTAGATTATTGCTATCAATGAAATACCAATATGCCGTTGATGTAGTTGCGAATCCATCAGGAATGAGGATGGACTCTTTTGTGAGGTCATGTATCATTTGACCGATTGAGGCATTTTTACCACCAACCTCAGCAATGTTTGTAATACGAATTTTTGAGAAACTTTCTATGTACTTCATATAATTCCTGTTTAAGTTTTTTTGTTTCATTATATTATGCACATTATATAAATTAAGAGCCTTGCAGCAAGCTACGAGGTATAATGCTCAAATGGCTTGGTTTATCCTGAGCGAAGACGAAGGGACTCCCGCTCACCATGAACGAGACAGGGAATCGCTCATCCTGAGCGGGAGTCGAAGGATATGAGCGAAAATGTATCACAAATGAGAACGAAGCAAGTTTCGAGGAATTATACCTTCAAACGATTAAAAAGATTTCATAATTTTTTCTTCTGCAACAACAGGAAAAAATTGACCCGTTTGAATAAAAATCAAAAACATTTATAATTATAAAATAAGCAGTGTAATCTTTGGGAGCGTTATATGTATTCCCACAAAATCGTAACTTTTGCATGTCGGTACTTTTTATGTTCATGTATTACCCCGTTATGGGGGAGTCCATTCGGTTATATTTTGCCGTGGTAAGTCTTTATTCACTATAAAAAGAGATTTGTTATAAGTAAGGTTTTGAGAAAAAATGAAGAAAAAGATATTGCAGTCACAGGTAGTTGTTGTTGGTTTGGCTATTTTTTCTATGCTTTTTGGTGCTGGAAATTTGATGTTTCCTCTAAATGTTGGATTAACGTCAGGTGGAAATGTTATTTCCTCAACATTGGGTTTTTTAATTACTGCGATTTTATTACCGCTTGTAGGGTTGATAGCAATTATTTTATTTGATGGTGATTATGAACGGTTTTTTGAGCGTGCTGGAAAAGTTCCTGGTCGTATACTGATTTTTGTTTGTATGGTGGTTGTTGGCCCAATGATCGGTATTCCACGTATCGTTAATCTTTCTTATACGTTGGTTGCGCCTTTTGTGCCAAATGTAACTCTTTTTGTTTTTAGTATCATTTTTCTTTTGATTGCCTTTTTAGGTACGGTGCGTGAAAGTAAGATTATTGATTTGTTGGGTTATATTATTAGCCCTGTACTATTACTGTCGCTTGGTTTTATTTTAGTTAAAGGAATGTTTGCACCGAGTTGTTTTTCACAGGCTACACAAACAGCGCTTGCTGACTTTGTGAAAAATATGAAATATGGTTTTTCAACATTAGATTTGTTGGGGACCATTTTTTTTGGTTCTATCGTCTTGACCATTATGAAACGGAATGTAAAACATGCGACACGGTCACAACTTTCGCGATTTGCCATTACTGGATTAAAGGGTGGCTTAATTGGAAGTTTGTTGCTTGCGACTATTTATGTAGGCCTTTCTTTTCTTGGTTATAGGCATGGTTGCGCTTTTTGTGTGGTGAATGAGGGGATACTTTTTAGAGAGATAGCGTTACAAATTGTTGGCATACGCCATAGCATTGTAGTTGCGATAGCTGTCTTGATGGCTTGTTTCTCTACGGCGATTGCGTTGCTTGCTGTTGTCGCGGAGTATATACAAAGGGATGTTTTTAAGGATAAGATCGGCTATATCCCGTCGTTGATTTTAGTTGTTATTGCTTCACTTTTTCCATGCAATTTAGATCTTGACGTTATTCTTCGTTTTACTGTCGGTCCAATTGCCAGCATTCTTTATCCGGTTGTTATCGTGCTGACATTTTGCAACTTTGCCTATAAAGTTATTGGCGTTAGAAGTGTTAAAATGCCGGTATTGGTAACCTTTCTCTTGGCTACAGGAATTTATTTGTATAAAGTTTTCATGCATCTTATTTGATTGAGATAGCGCTTGGTTTGTTTTGTGAGGTATATATGAAAAAAACGTGGTTAATGTGTGTTTTATTGCTTGTAGGTTGTAAACAGCAAAATGTTATTAAACGTGAGCAGCACAAAGCGCGAGAGATGGTTAGTCGAATCAAGCACCAATATGAAAGTTTATTTAAGTTGGCGAAACATACGCAGGGCTATCAAGATAGAATGCAGCGACGTGCATTGCAAGATGATTTGAAAGAACTTGTTGGTACGCGTAACTACGAGTATAGACAACGCGGATTTTTGCATCGCATAGATCCGGTGGCACATTACCCCTTTGTGCAGGTTGAACATGAAGTTGCTGATAGTCTTACATGGTTAAAGAAAAAAACAACAAAAGAACCGGATGAGATTGAGAGAGAAAAAATGGAGAAGGTATTCAGTAATCTGTGTTTAGTGCACCGTTTGATCAGATTGCATCCATTATATCGAAAAGAGCTTAGACAATATCAAGATTATACGATTATTGGCCATGAAACGAATGCAACAGGTATAGAAATTGAAGAGCTAAAGCGCTCTGTTTGGGAAGATGAAAGGGGTACGAGTTAAGAATCTTTCGTTTTGGTGGAGAAATGAAGTAGTATAATGAAGCACCGGCATACCGGCGTCGAAATTGAAGAGCTCAAACGTTCTGTTTGGGAAGGTGAAAAATTAGCAACGTAATTTATTAGCGAATGTGAAGGCTAAAACCCATAGCATTAAGAAGTGATGATAGAGAGTTTAATTCAGGATTACCTTTTTTAGATAACATGCGATATAGGCTTTCTCTTCTTACTTTTGCACGTTTTGCCAAATCACTTATAGATCCTTGTGCCTCAGCTACGTTTCGTAGTGCGTTAAGGAAAAGTTCCTTTGATTCGTTGTCACCTTTTAGGCCTTCATCTATGGCTGCATTTAAGTATGCAACCGCATAGTTGTGATCTTTAAGTCGTTCAATTAATGTTTCTTGATAATCGATGCAACGAGAATTTGATTTGATTATTTTTTTAACCATGCTTTTTTCCTAGATCTTTAAAGTTTTTAAGATATATTTGTGTTTTTACAATATCCCTTTGCTGTGATTTTTTAGATCCTGCACATAAAAGTAGAATTATTTGTTTGTGAATTTTTCCAAAGTATATGCGGTATCCAGGTCCAATATCTATTTTAAGCTCAAAAACACCTTTGCCGAGGGATTTACACGATCCTAAATTGCCCATTTTTACTCGTTCAAGCCTTAAGTCAACTGCGACTTGAATTTTTTTATTTCTCAAATCGTTAAACCAATCAATAAAGGGAGCTTTTCCCGTTGATGTTTTGTAAATTTTTATTGTGTAGTCAAGCGTTACTATTATCCTTTTTTTTCATTACTAAAGATAAGGTTAACATAAATGTAACTTAAAAGTAACGTTCTTTGCACGAAAGCGACTCGTCGTTTGAATATTTTAATCAGTTTTTTGATGAGTAAGGTATTTATCAGATAGCTTTGTGAGGTAGGTTGTATGTTCAGTATTAGATTTTAGGATAAAAAGCGCTTCCATTTTTGGAGTGTTACTTAAGTTGAGGCAAAAATATATGTTTGTTAGTCTTCTTTTTTGAGAATGGTGTAGAAGGCTTCTTGTGGTACAGAGACGGTACCGACCTGTTTCATTCTTTTTTTACCTTTTTTCTGTTTATCAAGAAGCTTGTCCTAATTTTCCTCAAACTTGGTACTAAAAAGTTATCTATTTGTTTAATTTTTCAATAATAAACGAGTTGAGACTTAGTCCTTTCAATGATGCGGTTTGTGCAAGTTTGGAATGAAGTTTTGGAGAGATTCTAACGCGCAAATTTCCCGAAAACATTTTTTGAGGTTGCTCACCACGTTCTTTGCACCAAGCAAGGTAATCATCAATTGAATCCTTAAAAGCTTTTTCAAGATTTTTTACGCTTGTTCCTTGAAAGGTAATTACGTCTTTTAAGCCTATCACTTCACCATGAAATAGTTTTGCTTTATCATCGTAAGTAATTTGTCCTAAATATTCTTTATAATTCATCATCATTTATTCCTGCATTTTCTAAAAATTTTCGAACCGAAACTAGTGCGCCTTTATCCGTTTCTTTTTTCGGATGAGGTCGATGAAAAACAGCTTTAACACCATTAAGCACAATTCGAATACGTGATCCGCGTCCCTCAGATATCTCTGCTCCTAAATTAAGTAGAAGTGATTCAATATTTACCCACTTAACGTTATCTTGAACTGGCACTTTAAAAATGGCTTTTAGTGGTTGTTGATGCCTTTTGCTCATTAATTTTTTCCCTTATTTAAGAAGTATGGTACCATACGTTGGTCTCAGATTCAAGGGATTAGATTATATAAAAAACTGTCTGACCTTCGCGTTGCGTCATGCTTTTTGATAAGCTTGCGCAGCCGTTTTTTTGGAGTGTTACTTAAGTTGAGGCAAAAATATATGTTTGTTAGTCTTCTTTTTTGAGAATGGTATAGAAGGCTTCTTGTGGTACAGAGACGGTACCGACCTGTTTCATTCGTTTTTTACCTTTTTTCTGTTTATCAAGAAGCTTATTCTTTCGGGTAACGTCGCCGCCATACAGTTTAGCCGTAACATCTTTACGGAATGCTTTTACTGTTTCACGAGCAATGATTTTTGCGCCTATTGCTGATTGAATAGCAACATCGTACATTTGTCGCGGGATTACCTTACGTAATCTTTCCGTAAGATTTCTGCCAATTCGATATGCCTTTTCTTTATGTACAATAATTGACAAGGCATCTATTTGTTGTCCGTTGAGAAGAATATCTAATTTTACTAAGTCTGCTGGTCGATAAATAGGTCCATCGTAATCAAAGCTTGCGTAGCCTGAGCTCAATGATTTGAGTTGATCATAAAAGTCGGTAGCAATTTCATTGAGTGGTAGCTGATATTTGAGAATGATGCGTTCTTCGTCGAGGAATTTAAGATCGGTTTGTTTGCCAAGTTTTTCTTCACAGAGAGCGATAATATTGCCCAAATATTTTTGTGGAACAATGATGGTTGAATCCATTATGGGCTCTAAAATTTCTTTAATAAGATTTGGTTCAGGAAAGTCTGATGGATTTTCTATATCGATTGTTTCGTCATTTATCATTTTTAATTTGTACATTACGCTTGGGGCAGTAACAATGACATTCTGGTCATATTCTTGTTCAAGACGTTGTTTAAAAACGTCCATATGAAGTAAGCCAAGAAAGCCACAACGAAAACCTAGCCCAAGAGCCGCTGATGTTTTCTTTTCTAAGCTTACGCTTGCGTCATTTAATGTTAATTTTTCGATAGCTTCTTGTAAGCTATTAAATTCACTATTTTCTACTGGATAAATTCCTGCAAAAACCATTGGCTTAACAGGTTTAAACCCAGGAAATGGCTTGACGGTTTTTTTGGGATGACAGACAGTCTCTCCGACGCGTGCATCGCGAACCGTTTTCATTCCTGAAATAATATATCCAACTTGTCCTGCATAGAGGGCATCTTGTGGCGTTTCGTTTGGATACATTAAGCCTAGTTCTAAAATTTCGTAATTTTTTTCTGTCTGCATAAGTCTGATAAGATCACCCTTTTTAAGTGTGCCATCTTCAATATAGACTAAACAAACAATCCCACGATATTCATCAAACCACGAGTCAAAAAGTAGTGCTTTCAGTGGCTTGTCTGGATGTGCTGGGGGTGCAGGAATTTCCCTTATAATTGCATCTAATAGTTCTTTAACACCTTCGCCGGATTTTGCTGAAACGAATAAAATTTCATTGTCAGAAAAATCAAAAAGTTTCTTTAATTCTTCGGCAACATGTTCCGGTCGTGCATTTGGTAGATCAATTTTATTGATTACAGGTATAATCTTTAAATCTTTTTCAAAAGCTAAGTAAAAATTTGCCATGGTTTGTGCTTGCACACCTTTGGCTGCGTCTACAAGTAAAAGAGCTCCTTGGCATGCATGCAATGATCTCGAGACTTCATAACTGAAATCAACGTGTCCAGGTGTGTCAATTAAGTTAAGGAGGTATTTTTCATTGTCATGTTCATAGGTCATTGATGCTGTTTGAGCTTTGACTGTAATGCCACGCTCGCGCTCTACCTGGAGTTTATCGAGAAACTGGTCGGCATGTTTTTTATGACCTGAAAGGGTGCCCGTATATTCTAAAAGACGGTCAGAAAGTGTAGATTTTCCATGGTCGATATGTGCAATGATGGAAAAGTTTCTAATTTTCTTAGGGATAAATTCTTGTAAATTAAGTTTTTTACTCATACCATTAATATACTGTAATAAGGCCAATTTGTAAATGTAATGGCCTGTTTGCTTTCGTTTTATCCTTCGACTCCCGCTCAGGATGAACGAGAAAAAGTCTCAGGATGAACGAGGAAAAGTCTCGGGATGAACGAGAAAAAGTCTCAGGATGAACGAGAAAAAGTCTCAGGATGAACGAGAAAAAGTCTCGGGATGAACGAGAAAAAGTCTCGGGATGAACGAGGAAAAGTCTCGGGATGAACGAGGAAAAGTCTCGGGATGAACGAGAAAAAGTCTCAGGATGAACGAGGAAAAGTCTCGGGATGAACGAGAAAAAGTCTCAGGATGAACGAGAAAAAGTCTCAGGATGAACGAGAAAAAGTCTCGGGATGAACGAGGAAAAGTCTCGGGATGAACGAGAAAAAGTCTCAGGATGAACGAGAAAAAGTCTCAGGATGAACGAGGAAAAGTCTCGGGATGAACGAGAAAAAGTCTCAGGATGAACGAGAAAAAGTCTCAGGATGAACGAGGAAAAGTCTCGGGATGAACGAGAAAAAGTCTCAGGATGAACGAGGAAAAGTCTCGGGATGAACGAGAAAAAGTCTCAGGATGAACGAGGAAAAGTCTCGGGATGAACGAGAAAAAGTCTCGGGATGAACGAGGAAAAGTCTCAGGATGAACGTTCTAAGAATGATAAACTTTTGTTATTCTGGCATTAGAGCTTATCCGAAAATTCAAAATTAGCATCCTTCGACTCCCGCTCAGGATGAAGCAAAGAAGAATTATATGTTTGTTAGTTTTCGTATAAGCTCTTAAATTAGAAATGAAAGAGTTTGGCAACACTTGATTTGTATAAAAATATAGTGAATTTGTAAGTTTAGGGGCTTTTTTGTTAGATTGGAGTTAAAGCGTGTTATTCGTGATTTTTAATCCTACCGGGAATCAGATGCAAAAAACGTTCATCTTGAGTTCCACTTTCTTTCATCTTGGGTTCCACTTTCTTTCATCTTGGGTTCCACTTTCTTTCATCTTGGGTTCCACTTTCTTTTATCCTGAGTTCCACTTTCTTTCATCTTGGGTTCCACTTTCTTTCATCCTGAGC
>Ga0208902_1000959_pt1 | contig 14252 bp, 7 predicted proteins | sample AntAceMetag02UKH_FD_184767 | JGI IMG/M metagenome (GOLD analysis project Ga0208902, IMG submission 184767) | Saline lake microbial communities from Ace Lake, Antarctica - Antarctic Ace Lake Metagenome 02UKH (SPAdes) (version 2) | ecosystem: Environmental > Aquatic > Non-marine Saline and Alkaline...
GATCGAGTAAAAGGCATGTGCGCCTGGGCACTGGGCCGACTCGGTGGTGAAGAGGCAAAATCGGCGCTTGAAGGTTTTCTCGATCAAAGCGAAGGCCGGGTACAGGAGGAAGTGCAGCAGGCCTTCGAACAAATAATGAACTAACCAACCGGGCTTGGCCGCGTAATCTTCATTATTTATAATCGTTCCCCGAAACCATAAATCCATCCCTGACAAAGACCTGTAGCATCTACAAACCCATAACTAATAAATAGTCTTGCCAAAACATAAAAAATGGAATAATCTTTACGCTCAAAATCCTCAAAAAATGCACAAAAAACCTGGAATCCCAAGGAGTGTATCCCCATGACCATCACCAAGGCCAACCTGATCGACTCAATTTACAAACAATCAGATCTCCGAAAACAAGAATCCACATCCGCCCTTGAGTCCCTCCTGGGAATCATCAAGCACACCCTGGAATCAGGTGAAGATCTTCTGGTCTCCGGATTCGGCAAATTTTGCGTCAAGGATAAAAATATGCGGAGAGGAAGAAATCCTCACACCGGGAATGGCCTAATGTTGGATTCGAGACGGGTTGTGACTTTCAAATGCTCCAGAACTCTAAGAGAAAATCTCAACAAAAAGAAAAAATGAAGAAAATCATAGAGATGTCGATTAGTTAAAGAAGGGAAGGATAATGTCAAAGAAATATCCCGAATGCCCATTATATAATCATTCAAACTGCAAAGAAGTTGACAATCCTGGTGTCTGTGCGATTGTTCGAGAGGATAAGAGATGTTTAAAGAAGAGGGATAAGCCCGGTTCAAAGAAATAACAAAAACGAGAGATGAAAATCAAAAAAAGAGCAGCCTTTCAGACACACAGCAGGTTAAGACTGCCAGATGTAACCTTCTGTTTTACTCGGGGTAGCGCCAATGCTGGGTTTATAGGAAAGGTTGCATTGGATGGAGTTGAATAAAACAGAAGGATTTAAACACAAGTCATGCTTTTCAGACCGCCCGAAAAAGCAAGAACTGCAGAACAATGGTTAGGCCTTAGATAGTACCTCAAGTGGGGTAAGATCCTCATTGGATGCGAATCGCCTCCGTACCCATTATAATGCCCCAAAGCGGCTCGACCTCGCGATTAATTAACAGTATAAGATCCTTTATAAATCCCCTTCTTTGTTTCCCAATATTTTTTCGTGTTGTGCCACACCATTAAATCAATTCTGACTTTATTACCATCAACATGGACCAGGTTATAGCCGTAATGCCCGCCTATGTTTTTGGCTTCAACAACATTGCGGTATTCCCCATGTTTGTCTTTCCCAATTATTACATGATTCTTGTCTATGTTGCCCTCATATGGATCCAGTGTGGCACCTCCGATACCGTTACATATCTGATATAATTCTGGGGTACCGTAACCTTTTATCATGTTGGCCGTATAGAAATGGACATGTCCGCAGAAGTAAGCTCTCACGCCATGACCGTGCAAGCTTGTCCACAGGTTTTTGCGAACGCTCGGATCGTCGTAAAGAGCGCCTGTTGAACTGCTGGAGCAGCTCACTTTGAATGCAGGGGTGTGTGCATAAACAAAGACATGAGGGTGCTTATTTCGATCGTTGTTTTGAAGCTGCGTGTTCAGCCATGCCTGGTTAATCTTGTGCCTCTTACCGCTGCGATGGAAGTATTCATCCAAGCCCACGAAAAAGGCATTTTTATGCGTAAAACTGTATGTGAAGGACCTCTCGTCGGGAGGGCCTTGAGGGCCGTTCTGGGGGATTTTCAGCGCCGTATTAACAAAAGTCTTATAATGGGTGCCATTTGCATCTCCCCATTCTTCGTGATTTCCTCGGACAGGGTAGACAGGAATCCTGGCGTTTAAGACCGGGGCCATGGCATTCCTCCAGCTCTTATATTGCTCTAAGTGCTTTGTGCTACCTTGAATAAGATCCCCCGGAAATACCACCAGGTCGCACTTATTGTCTTTGATATTCTCTGCAATGTTTTTCAGTATTTTCCAATTTACCCCATCCTTATAGGTGTAACCATTGCCTCGGGAATCTCCCACCACAGCGAATGTCCAGGCCTCTGCATTGCTGTTGGCTTGTGGTGAAATCAGGACAAGCGCGGTCAGGATAAAAATCTGGGTTCCCATTCTTTTGAAGCACATGGCAATTCGTACTGTGGAAAATAATCCTCCGAACCCCGCCATTAAGATCGCTATGATATAAATTTTTATTCCCATAATCAGCGAACAGCGAACGAGCCGGAGGCCAGTCAGTATTAATAAAGGCTTTCCGGCCATTGGCCTTTGAATTCTCTTTTGTTAGGGGGAGAAACTCGATGAAAAATCGCAAGCGTTCACGAGCTCAGGAATTCAGTATTATAGGAATGCGACACCATATCCGAAAGAGACCGGGCATATACCTTCAAATTGGTCCTGACACAGGTTTTCCCCTTTTTAGTTTCCAGGGTCTAAAAACCTCCTCAACTGTTTCTCGTAGTAACTCCTGTTCTCGGTTGCGGTGGCGATTGCCTCTTCAATGGTCTTGATCGCCTTCTGCACAAGCCCCTTTGCAAAGCAGGCCTCTGCCAACGTATCGAGAAACCCCGGTGATCTATCCAATGCCACGGCCCTCCTGGCAAGATCAACCGCCCGGTCAGGGTCCCTCAATCTCTCATCGGGAGTAGTAACCAGGACCCAGGCCAGATTATTCAGTGCAACGGCCCGCTTGGGATCAAGGCTGATAATTCGCTCATAGGTATCAATCGTCTCCCGGTCTTTCCCCATCCACTGGTAAACCATTGCCAACTGCTGGTATAGATCAAGATTATTTGGCTCTTTCAGGATCTCCTGGTTAAGCGCCCTTTCTATTATCATGTACCTCATCTGTTGCTTCACAGGACCAAAATTCAGGAGATAGCCTAATGAGCAGATACAGACGAGATAGACCAGAAATGATTTCAAAACAAAGCGATTATGTCTCTTTATCAGTCCCGGTTCCCGGTACGCCTTTAAGAGATAGTCGATCCTTTGCTTGATGCTGAAATGGTGCCAGTTAGGGATGTCCCGACTCTTCCCGCTGAAAAAGGCAATCTTCTCTAAGGAGCTGATAGTAAGCATTGGGGTCCCCATGGCTACAGCGGAATAGAGATCGGCCTGGCGTTCAAAGTTGCGCATGAAAAAACCCATGACATAGCGGAAGTAGATCAACAGGGTTACCAGCATGGGCACAGACATCATCAGGTAGAAGAGGCTTATGGACCGGGAGTCATTGCCCGAAAGCAGATCGATAATATGAGGGTTCAAGAAAGCCAAGGAAACAAATAAATCGCTCAGCCCAAAGGAAACAACCATGAAGCCGACAAAAAAAAGGATATAGAAGAGGAGATGCCTGTACTTGGCGTGCCCCATTTCATGGGCAAGCACCGCCTTGAGTTCTTCCAAGGAAAGGGTTTCCAAAAGGGAATCGGTAACAAGTATATATCGATAACGGGGAACGATCCCCATTATGCCTGCCGTCATCATCCGACCCTCGAAAATCGGCCATGTGAGGAGGGTACGGTACTTGAATCTCATCTGCCTGAGGAAGAGATCCAATTGACGTCCCCGTTCTGATGAGGCGAGCGGCTTGCACCCCCACCAGTACTGGATAAATTTGGGCATAACGACCATTAACAGGGTAATAGAAATAGCGAAAAAGAGGATCTGCCCGTAGATGCTGTTCAGGAAGGAGTCGGGGCCGGCCCATGGACTAAGGGCAAGGAGGTCATAAACAAGAGAAAGGGCTAACCACGGAAACAGGATGGGAAGATTGAATCTGAAGTTAGACCGGATGAACGATCGTCTTGTGATAGCCACCCGGAAAATTGTCTTGTAAACGGGATAGCCAAGATACCAGATCGTACACAGATAAAAGAAAAACAGGGCCAGGGCAAGGACCCCTTGCAATACGGAAAAACTCCCGAAACCCGGGATCAGATTGAGCCACTGTTTCAGGTTAAAGAAATAGACTGCCAAGGCGAACAGGATTATGCTCAGGACAGAAAGCCTGACCGTTATCCGCTGGTACTGGTCGGTCAGGACTCCGTCATCCCCGCCTCTCTCCCTGAGTCGCTTGAGCAGGGAACCAAAAATCTTGCCGCTGTAGATAGCAAAAAACGCCCAGCTCAAAAAAAGCGGGATAAGCGTAGAAAATAAAAAATCCTCAGGCGGAGAATCGGAATAGCTGATGTTGAATATGAGGAGAACTACAATGAAGTAGATGATGTTGTTGAACATGTTTAGTACCAGTTCGTTGAGGTCAGGGCGTAAAACGTTGAATGAGGGCAGATGAATAATAGAAGATAAACATCGAACATCGAATCCCGCCCCCAGCGGGAAACGTCCAGGTAAGCGAAGACTCCGACATCGAATTTTGAATGCTAAAAGAAGAAGAAACAGACTCAAAAAAGCCTGAACTATTAGATGATATTTTACAGGAAACAAAAGGGTTAATTAGGATCTTCATTACGAATATCAAAACAGCTGAAAAGAAACCACGCCTTGGCGTGGTTGAATGTTCATTATTGGATATTTGTTTTTCATTCGATGTCGGAGTCTTCGCTTACCTGGACGTTCGATGTTCGATGTTCGACGTTCATCTTTCAAAACAACTTAGCTCTTAAGACGTCACAGTTCAGGGTTCGGGGATTGGATTTCAGTTTTGATCTTCCTTGATAAACTCCAAGCTGCCGTTTCCAAGCGGGATAGTGGGGTCGGCCTGAAGATTGATTCCTACCCCGTAACGAGACTCTAACTCGGCCAGATCTTTCCTCTTCTTATTCTGGATATAGGCCGCCACCTCCACTGAGAACGATCCCTGGACATGGGAGATCCCCTTTCTCGATACACCCATTCTGATCTGACGCAAAAACGATAGAGACGCAGCTTCCACGGATGGCACAATTCCGCGGCCCTGGCAGAAATTACATTTTTGATAGGTCATTGACTCCTTTGAAGGGCTCAGTCTCTGACGCGAAAGTTCGAGAAGCCCGAATCTGGAGATGTTGGATATGCTTATCTTGGCACGGTCATCTTTTGTCGCTTCCCGCACCATTTTCTCTACTTCCCTGTTGTGCTTTTTGTCCCTCATATCAATAAAATCAATAACCACAAGCCCGCCCATATCCCTCAGACGAAGCTGTCTCGCAATCTCTTGAGCGGCCTCAATATTGGTCTTAAACGCCGTGGTTTCTATATTCTTCCCGATCCTTCCACGCCCGGAATTTACATCTATGGCGATCAACGCCTCTGTGGGGTCGATCACAATAGAACCACCGGATTTCAAAGTGACTCTGCTCTGATAAACAGACTCGATCTGTTTCTCTATTTCGTACTGGGCAAAGATGGGCCGTTTCTCCTTGTAGAGTTTGACCCTTCTCTGATGCCTCGGAGAAATGATCTTCATATATCGCTTTACTTTGGCAAAGGTTTCTTTATCATCTACGAGCACTTCACCGATCTCACTGTTAAAATAATCCCTCAAGGTCCTCAAACAGACATCCTGCTCCTTGTGTATAAGGGAAAGCGGTGAGGCATCTTTCACATTTTTCTTAATATTTTTCCACATCCTCAAGAGGCGGTTGAGGTCTCTCGAGAGCTCATTCTTGTTATGTTTCAGGGCAGCGGTCCTCACAATGTATCCCACACCTTCAGGAAGCTTAAACTTCCCCATGATGGCTTTCAGCCTGAGCCGCTCATCTTCCTCCTCAATCTTCTTTGATACTCCGCCCTTGCTCCCGGGCATCAGGACCAAGTACCGGCTGGCAATGGATAAATATGTCGTCAACTGGGCGCCTTTGTGCCCTGGCATCTCTTTTGTTACCTGTACGAGGAGTTCCTGTCCCCTTTTCAAGGTCTTTTCTATGGGTGGAATGGCTTTTTCCTTTGAAGGTTCCTGTCCGGCCAAATAATACTCCGGATGAATATCATGGGCCGAAAGGAAACCATTCTTGTCGCTCCCGTAATCAACAAAGCATGCCTGCAGGCTCGGTTCTATTCGCTCCACCACTGCCTTGTAAATATTCCCGGTCTTTTGCTCTGCCGTGGTGGATTCAATGTAGAACCCATCTAACAATCCTTCTTTGATCACTGCGATTCTGTACTCTTCCTCCTCAACCGCATTGATAAGCATTTTTTTTGTTGCCATATATCGTTTTTCTCCTAACGATGAATCAGTTATTCGTTATTGGTTATTAGTTAACTTCCGATCTTTTCTCCCGTTCCGTTTGAAGTGCTGATTCGCCTGGTACATAAAGGTCCGGATAGCAGCCTCCCTGCCAGGCTGGGTGCTGGAATCGTAAGGGGTATCTAAGTAAGGGATCCCAAGATCATTCATGAGAGGTCCTACAATCGCCGAGGTGATGGTGCTCGGCATGCATGTAAAGGGATAAACATTCACCACACCGTTGTATCCTTCCCGGGCATACTCTATTATTCCGGGGATGCTTAAGCAGGCCTCAGTACCTATGTCAAAATCGAGCAGGTCTTCTTTCATCAAAGTCTTTTCAAGATGGCCCACTCTGTGGTCTTCTGCCAGATCAATCAGGGGACTGACCCGTTTGTACACCTTCTTTTGTCTGAACTCCTGATAAAAAAGATCTCCCCCAAAGCTGATAATATCTTTCAGATATTTCTTCATTGGTCTTAGACGGAACTGCCTCAGGGCAAGTCCAAATCCCGTCTTGGCCTCTCTGAGACCGTCGTAACTCGTGTAATTCACCCATTCGGCAATGGAGGCGTTCACCACCTCGGCCCCGAATCCCTCCAGGACTCTGATTACATCTTGATTTGCATGCACATGCGTTCTCAAATAGATCTCGCCGACAATTCCTATAAGTGGCTTACGGGGCACTGCCGAGTCAATAATTCCCTTACCTTCCTCTATTATCTCTTCTAATTTATCAAGGATCTTATTAAAATTCTTGGTAGGCCCGAGTCGCTCTAAGATCTCCTCCATGAGATGCATGGAGTGCTCGATAAAGTCATCGGTTAATCCGGGCTCCTTTTCATAGGGCCTGATCCTCCATAGCAATCTGTCTAAGACGTCCCCTATAACCAAAGAAAAATAAGACGCCTTTCTGAGGTCCCTCACACGGCTGTCTTCAATTATACCTGACAGGGAATACCCGTCCTCTGTGGAAAGGGAGACAATCTTCAGTCTGTCCAGGTCAGGAAAAGAATCAAGGACAATCCTCTGATACTTGTTGTACATCCCGAAACGGCATGGCCCGTCTGCCTCGGGCATAAAATAGATGTAATCCTCCGGATCAAAATCGTCCCCTAAGCGTTTCGCTTCCTCCTGCATATAGTAAAGGATATCTCCCATGGTAATCTGGCAGGGGTAACACTCTTTCCCCGAAGTATACTCCATGCCGAGATCAAGACCCTTGTAGGTATCCATTATCTTTGCATTAATGCCAAATCCTCTGAAGACCGCTGCCAGGAAATGCGACCCGATCCTGTTCATCTCAGGAATCAGGCAGATTTTGTTGGTCAGGTTGAACCGTCCTACCTTTTCAGTCAAGGACTGAAAATCAATTACCTTTCCTGCTTCCATCTAATTAGCCACCTTCAAATCCAATTTTAAGTCTGTCTGCTGCTTCTGCATACTGTTTTCTATCACGTTCTTATACGCCTCAAGTCTGGTCATGGCTCCTGCAACGGCGCTATGTTCGTCTAACTCTAAGATCAGATAGGGCTTGCTACCCATGATATGTTTGTAAAAATGCTCTATAAAGGAATCTGCTCCACACCCGAAATTGGTCAAATGAAGACCGAAATACGTCCCATGGGCCTCCACGAATTTGGCGGTCCTCAAGATCTGAGCCCCCAGACCCCAATACATGGCGGGGAAATCAGAGAGGTCAATATGAGAGACGTCTATAAAATCCATGGGGAGGGCAGAGACTCCGATCTTTGCCAGGTTCCGGCCTAACCTCAAATTCAACCTTTCATCATAAAGGTTGTATGGCCGGCCCGTCACCACTACGAGGGGATCACCCGGGTTATGATCTTCGAGGATCTCCTTTCCCTTTTTGTGAACCGCCCTGTTAAACTGTTTCTCCCTTTCCAATGCATAATAAAGGGCCTTTTTTATCTCCCCCCTGCCAACCCCAAGTTTTGCTGTCAACTGATCCGCTATCTCCAAGGTGAGCGTCTCGGGATCGTATTTGAGATGAATAATCGGCTTCAAGACTGACGAGGGGTCAGGACGCAAGGCCATCCGGACCATGTGAGAATTGGACTGGACCATAGGGCAGAGAGAGCCCTTTTCCGAAGGCTCAGGGGTGGCCATGTTGATCATGGTCGGGATAAAGAGATATTGGGTCTTCCCAATCAGCTCTTTTACGTGGCCATGCGAGACCTTCACGGGATAGCATGTCTCTGACACCATGGTCTCGATCCCGATCTTTGAGATATGGGTGTTGGTGGGAGGCGTCAGCACAAGCCGAAATCCAAGTTTGTCAAAGAAATGCGCCCACAGGACAGCGTTCTGGTGACCGTAGAGCGCCCTCTGCAGCCCAACAGTGGGACGTCCCCCAACCTCCATTATAGGCTCTCCTTTCAACTCCTCGTAGACCCCGGCCATGTATGTTTGCCATATCTCCTGTCTTAAGGCAAAGAAATCCTCTTTTTTGCTACCCTTGCCCCTTGTCAATTCATAGCGTCCGCATTCCCCCCCCCAAACGCTGCGACGACCATCAAAGTCATAGATCTTGAGTTTACATTGGTTATGGCAGTTAGGGTCTGCACTGCATATTTTTTCTTTGAAATCCATGCGGTCATTTATGGCGCTGTCCAGCCCCCTGAACGTGGTCCCGGTTCTGTTTTCAAGGTGCATCTTTTCCTGAATACTGATAGCGGCCCCATATGCCCCCAAGACCTCCCTGTGTTTGGGGACCAGCAGACCCCGTCCGAGGACATCCTCAAAGGCGGCAACAACCCCCTTATTCAGGGAAGGCCCACCGAGGAACATAACCCTTTTGCCGATCTTCCTTTTTTCAACCACACGATTGAGATAGTTAAAGACTATGGCGTAGCACAATCCGGCTATCAGATCGTTTCTCGCCACACCCTTCTGGTGATAGGATACAAGATCTGACTCCATGAATACGGTGCACCTTTCAGCCAATTTTACAGGCGCCTTGGATGACAGAGCAATCTCCTGGAATTCTCCTACGATATTGATCCCATATTTGTTGGCCAATTCATGTAGAAAACTGCCAGTGCCTGCCGCGCAGACCTTATTCATATCAAAATCAAGGGGATAAGTATTTGATATATAGACATATTTTGAATCCTGGCCCCCGATCTCAAATATCGTGTCCACCTCCCGGTCTATTTCCACAGCGCCCCTTGCGTGGGCCGTTATCTCGTCTATGATGAGATCAACATTCAGGAAATCTCCAACAACGTTCCTGCCGGAGCCGGTAGTGGCAGTCCCCAAGATTTCGATTTTCCGACCCACCTTGGCGCGCAGATACGCGAGCAGGTCCTGTGTAACCTCTATCGGTTTACCCTGGGTGGGGACATAGTGTTTGTGAATAATCTCGCCCCCCTCGTTGATAAGGGCATATTTGGTGGTGGTAGAACCGATATCGATACCCAAATAGGTCTTGGTAATTCTTTTCAGAGACCTTTTCGGGACCTCATTTGTCTCCGGAAAGAGGGTTTTCTTGAGCGTCAGTCTTGGGGCTATTGGCACAGAAAGCTTTTTGGTAAAGGCCAAATCCTCTAATAAGTTCAGGGCCACAGGGCCACTCCTCCCTGATTTATTATCGCTCTGGCTCAATTCCATGGCCTCCAATGCAACCCCGAGGGCGCCTATGGAGGTATTATAAGGCGGCACAACCAACCCCGGGAAATACTCCTCAAAGGCCTTTACCTGGAGTTGGTTCAAGGAAAGTCCCCCCACAAAAACAATCGGTTCTTCAAGGGTCCGGTTGGAGACAATGGTGCTCATATAGTTCCTGGCATTCCCCAAGTGCAGGCCATAAATGATATCCTCTAATTTTTCTCCCCTGTTTTGGAGATGAATCATATCTGACTTTGTAAACACGGTGCAGCGACAGGCCACATTGGCAGGGCTCTCGCTCTTGATGCCGAGATTGATAAAGTCAGAGAGGATCCTGTCGATCTGATCCTGGGAAATGTCTGTTGACTTTTCATACATGGCAGTGGCCAATCTCTGGGCCTGCTGGTCAATAAAAGACCCGGTCCCGGAGGCACAGGGACCGTTTGTGTTAAAATATTCCAATTCCCATTCGCCCGGAGAATCCCCTGTGGACTGACTTATCTGAAACAGGGCCGTATCCTGCCCCCCCATGCTGATGATCGTCCTGACATCCGGTCTTATAAACGCGGCACCAACCACCTGGCTGATCGTCTCGAATTCATAAAAGGTCCCTAATCTCTCACTCAGCTTTTTGCCATGGTTCCCGGTAAAGGATACGGACTCGATCCTCTCCTCCCCGAATCTGTCATAGAGGCCCCTGATAAGGGCTAAGACTCCTTCATCCACTTTGCCAATATGACGACCGTAGGGCACCTCAAAGACAATCTCTTTTTTGTGGTTGATGACAATGCAATTGAGGCTGACAGACCCGGCATCAATGCCCGCATAAAGTTTCTCTGAATCTATGGTGTTATTTTTTTTCCTATCAGTCATCTTCTTCACTGTTCAGATACAGACCTCGTTAAGTGGTCGAGCAGTTAAGTTGTTAAGTGGTTGTGCTTTCTTGTTTATGTGTTGATGGTCTCGTAAAAAGTCACCCACCCGTTTTCGTCATTCCCGCGCACGCGGGAATCCAGGGATCCCGTCTGGCGACATTGGACTCCCGCGTTCGCGGGAGTGACGGCCTTGGAGACTTTTTATGAGACCATCAGTCATCTTTTTCATTGCTCAGATAAAAAATTTCTCCGGAATGCTCCTGCCTGCGTATGTATCCTTTGATGAGCAGGCCTTTTAGGAGATCATCGACCTCATCAGAATCGAGATCTAAAGAATTCACAATATCAATAGCCCGCAGGGGCCTCCTTTTAACCGTGTCCAAGAGGCTTTTGGCAGAGGATTGCTCGCTCAACCCCTCTTTAGCAAAAGGTGTTCCAGCGATTACCTCTGCATTCTCGCCAAAGAGGAGCTTTATCTCTTCTAATCGCTCTCTGTCAAGGGATTTGGCACGTGAATCAGAAGGAGGTCGCACCACAGTGTTAATCTGGATCTTGTCAGGGCAGATTGTATCAATCACATCCTTTAACGCCTCAACCTCTTCTTCAGTATCATTGATCCCGGCCAAAAAAACCACCTCGAGGAGCAGTTGGCCATGGTACTCCTTTCTCAGACTCTTCAAGCCCTCAATAATAGTGCCAAGGTCAAGTTCAGGGTGGGGTCTGTGAATCCTCTTGAAGGTCTGATCAAATGCGCTGGACAGGGTTGGCATGATAATATCTGCGCCCTGGACGCGCCGCCGGACCGCTTCGTCCCAAAACAGAGAACCATTGGTCAAAACCGCAACCCTTGTATCTGTAAATGCCTTAATGCCATCAATGATCTGATCGATCTCCGAATGGAGAGTAGGTTCACCCGAACCGGCAAGGGTGATGATGTCCGGCTTACAAACCAAAAGCTTTTGCCTTATCTGTTCTAACACCTCGCTGACAGGCACATAGGGTCTCCTCTGGAGTGTCCTGTTAGTGGTCCTCCCCACCTCGCAATAAAGGCAGTCAAAGGTACAGGTCTTGGCCGGGATTAGATCCACACCCAATGACAGCCCCAACCGTCTCGAAGGAACCGGACCGAAGATATGGGTGCGATTGTCATTCGTCATTTGTCACTTGTCATTTGTCATTCTGCATCTAAATAAAGGCGTAAGGCATAAGGCGCAAGGAACGTAACCAGAATCCTGCATCCTGTATCCTGTATCCATTGTCACTCGTCATTTGTCTCTTGATATCGGACTTTAGGCACTTTAGTCACTTCCACTCCTAATGCGCCTCATCCCAATTCTTTCCCTTGTTTATATCCACCTTCAGGGGCACCCTCAGGGGGAAAACCCCTTCCATTTCTTCCCTGATCATCGGAATGAGCCTCTCCAACTCTTCTTCCGGGGTTTCAAATACGAGTTCATCATGGACCTGGAGGAGCATTTTGGACCTGAAACCCTCTTCTCCTAATCGTTTGTGGATATTGATCATCGCCTTCTTGATCAGGTCAGCAGCCGTCCCCTGGATGGGCGTGTTGACGGCCATCCGTTCTGCCTCGGAGCGAATCCGTTTGTTTGCGTGCTGGATATCAGGCAGATACCGTCTCCTGTTGAAAAGGGTTGTGACATACCCGTTTAGAGAGGCCTTTTTGATCATCTCCTCTCGATATCTTACCACGCCCTGATACCTCTCATAATATGTCGAGATGTAATCCTTGGCCGTCTTAAGGTCTATGTCCAACTCCTCACTTAGTTTCCTGGGACCCATTCCATATATAATGCCGAAATTAATCGCCTTTGCAATCCGCCTCATCTCTGAAGTGACACTTGGGACCTCCACACCGAGAATCTCCGAGGCTGTGCGGGCGTGAATATCCTGGTCTTGATTAAATGCCTCAATAAACGCCTCATCCCCTGAATAATGGGCAAATACCCGCAGCTCTATCTGGCTGTAATCTGCCGCCACGAGGTAATGCCCATTCTCGGCGACAAAACCCTTCCGGATCTCCCTTCCTTCCTCTCCCCTGATGGGGATGTTCTGGAGATTCGGGTTGCTGCTGCTCAATCGCCCGGTTGCAGCAACCGTCTGGTTATAAGAGGTGTGGACCCTTCCTGTAGAGGGATCGACTAACTTGACTAATGCGTCAAGATAGGTAGATTTCAGCTTTGAAAGGGTCCTGTAACGGAGGAGCAGTTTTGGTATCTTGAAGGCCGATAGAGAGAGTTTCTTTAATACCTTTACATCAGTGGAATAGCGTTTGGTCTTGGCAGTCTTTTTCTGACCCGGGAGCCCGAGTTTTTCAAAAAGCACGTATCCCAACTGCTGTGGTGAATTTATGTTAAACTCCATACCTGCCTCGGCATAGATCGCCTTCTCCATCTCCTTCATCTCTTCTGCAAAATGACCCGACATCTCCCGGAAAAAACCCGCATCAATCCTGATCCCGGTCATTTCCATGTCCATGAGCACAGGGAGGAGTTTCATCTCAAGGTCATAAAAAAGCTTCTCATTTTTATCTGACCTCATCTTTTGATCGAGGATACCCCTCAATCTGAAGGTTATGTCCGCATCCTCACAGGAATACTCGCAGGCCTTTTCCACGTCCACTTCGGAAAAATTGCGGGCATTCTTCCCTTTGCCCACCACCTCTTCAAAACTAATCATCTTATGATTCAGATAATGCTGGGCAAGATAATCGAGGTTGTGCTGCCGGATTCCCGGATTTATCACATATGACGCGATCATGGTATCGAAGCTGATCCCTTTCAGACCCACCCCATGCTGTTTCAACACCTCGGCATCATACTTTATGTTCTGGCCCACCTTCAAAACCCGTTCATCCTCCAGCATCCCCTTCAAGATAGGGAGGGCCTCTGACCATTTGACCTGGTCAGGGGCGCCGAGATAGAGATGCGCCAATGGCAGATAATAAGCCTCTGCTTCCTCAAAGGAAAAGGAGATCCCCGCCAATTTGGCATGCAGCGGATCCGTGCTGGTGGTCTCCGTATCGATTGAAAGGATACCCGCTTCCCTTATCCTCTCTGTCAAGACCGTCAGTTCCTCTTTAGAAAGGCAGAGTCCGTAGTCTCGGGAACCTTCATCCCTTGAGGCAAACTGCTCCCACAGCCCCCTGAATTCCAGCTCTCTAAAGATCGTTGCAAGCTCGTCACCGGATGGCTCACCGGGCCTGAGCTGCTCAATATCCCCATCAATCGGAACAAAACGGTCAATGGTAACCAGATTCCTACTCAAAAACGCCTCGTCACGGAACGTTTCCAAGTTCTCCTTGAGTTTCTTCTTCTTTACCTCTTCCACTCGATCAAAAACTTCTTCAAAGGAACCAAACTCCTGGATCAGACTGATTGCGGTCTTCTCTCCCACACCCGGAACACCGGGGATATTGTCCGAGGTATCGCCTGAAAGCCCCATGACATCAATGAATTTCTCAGGCTCGAACCGATAGGCCTCTTTCAACGTTGAATAATCCGTAACCTTATCTTTCATTGTGTCCCACA
>Ga0208902_1000962_pt1 | contig 14239 bp, 11 predicted proteins | sample AntAceMetag02UKH_FD_184767 | JGI IMG/M metagenome (GOLD analysis project Ga0208902, IMG submission 184767) | Saline lake microbial communities from Ace Lake, Antarctica - Antarctic Ace Lake Metagenome 02UKH (SPAdes) (version 2) | ecosystem: Environmental > Aquatic > Non-marine Saline and...
ATATTCCCGGAACACGGGTATGGATATTGGGGGGGCGGTTGAGATAAAGGCCGGCCATTTTATCAGACTCCTTCCCCAGATAGAGAATGTGGCCAAACGGTATATCCGGCGGAAGCAGGAACTGAATTATCTCGATTTTGACGATCTCCTGATCTACTTCGACCGGCTTCTCTCTCAACATCCGGAGGTGGCCGAAGAATACCGCCGCCGCTTCCGGCAGATCCTGGTCGATGAATACCAGGATACCAACATTATCCAGGCCAAGATCGTCGATCAGCTCGGCGCCGAGCATAAAAATATCATGGTGGTGGGCGACGATTCACAGTCCATCTACTCTTTCCGGGGCGCGCTCTTCAGCAATATCCGGGACTTCCCCAAACGCTACCGGGGCTGCCGGGTCTATACCGTGGAGACGAACTACCGCTCCACCCCCCAGATCCTTCACCTGGCCAACCGGGTCCTGGCCTCCGCGGGGGAAGGTTTCCAGAAGACTCTCCATCCAGTCAAGAAGCCGGGGCCCCGACCCGCGGTCATCCGTCCGGAGAATGTCTACGAACAGGCCGACTTCGTGGCTCAAAGGATCCTGGAACTGCTTGATGAGGGTGTGAATCCCCGGGAGATCGCCATCCTCTATCGTTCGCATTATCATTCCATGGAGGTGCAGATGGAACTGACCCGCCGGGATATCCCCTTCACGGTCCGCTCGGGCCTTCGTTTCTTTGAACAGGCTCATATCAAGGATGTTCTGGCTTACCTGAAGATAATCGACAATCCGCGGGATGAGATCGCCTGGAAACGAATCATGGTGAAGCTTCCCAGGATCGGCACCAGGACCTCGGAGAAGATCTGGGATCTTCTCCGCGCGTCATCCGATCCGTTAAGGACGCTTCCAACCGGGGAGATCGCGGCAGTGGTGCCCTCCGGCGCTCGTCCCGGGTGGGACGGTTTTGTCGAAACTATCCGGGAGCTGCGGGAGAACGCGGCCCGCGGACCGTCGGAGTTGATCGCCCTGGTCCTGAAGAGTGACTATGACGCCTACCTTCAGAGCAAGTTTACTAACTACGAACGGAGGCTGGAAGACCTGCAGCAGATGGCCAACTACGCCGCGCGCTATGGAGACCTGGAGAAGTTTTTGGACGAATTGGCCATGATCGGGGGTTTATCCGCTCACGATGTCTACCGCCGCAAGCAGGATGAGATGGTCGTCCTCAGCACCATCCACCAGTCCAAAGGGCTGGAATGGGATGTGGTCTTTGTTATCTGGCTGGCGGAAGGGAAGTTTCCTCCGGCCTCCAGCTACGGCAGTGACGAGAACATGGAGGAGGAACGGCGGCTCTTTTACGTGGCCGGTACCCGATGCCGGGAAGAACTCTATCTCCTCCAGCCCCTGACCGCCCGGCAGCGTACCGGGACGGAGGTTATCCAGCGCCCCTCCCGTTTCTTGGATGAACTCCCCGAAGACTGCTATGAGGAATGGGAGTTGTACGATATCTAACTCATGCCGGATTATGATTATGAGAAAGCGTCTCCGAAAAATATTATTACTTCTGGGCCTTATTGCCGTCTTGCTCGCCGGGTGGATCGGATTCAACACCTACTCCGTCTGGCGGGATTATCTGAGCGGCCCACCGGTAGCCTTTCTGGAGAACGATGATGTCGCGCTTGGTCTCTATCCGGGAGATTATCGGTCGGCCGGCGTCTTTACCAACGACGATCTCTGCGCGGTCACCCCGGTTGATTCGATCGAGCGGCTCCGGGCAGTCTTGAAGCGGTCGGGGGTGCGGGGGACCTTCTTCGTTATCCCCAATCATCTGGGCGAGAACCCCCTCCGGCCGCGCGATCCCCGCGTCGAGCTGCTGGAGAAGCTCCGCTGGGACGGTCACGAGATCGCCCAGCACGGCTATGCCCATTACTGCGAGAAGAACCGGGGTCGCGGCGTCAATATGGGGGCCGAGATGCTCTTCCTCAATGTCGAGGAACAGATCGAGAGGCTGGAAAAAGGCCGTGAGATCTTAACCGACCTCGGGTTCCCTCCCCGGGGGCACCGTTGTCCCTGTTTCTCCGGCAATGCCCGGACTTTTAGGGCCCTGGACCGTTTGAACTATCTATATGGTTCGGACCTCCACCTTCCTCCTACCACGCTGAAGACATTTCTTCTGCCCGCGCAACGCCGCCGCCTCATGTACCCTTATCATCCCTTCGGGCTGAAACTTCTGGAGATAACCTCCCAGACCGATCCCACCGTGCATAAGGATAAAGCGATCAAGGTCTTTAAGAGATACCATCGCCGCGGAGGAGTATTTGCCTTTCTCACCCATCTCCCCCAGATCGCGGAGGAGGAGAACCTGGCCCGGTTGGAGGAGTTCCTGAACTACCTGAAAGGGGAGAAGACCTGGCTTTGCACCATGGCGGAGCTGAGCGAGTGGTGGCTGGCCCGTGAGGGGGTAATGGTCCGGACGGAACGGGATGATGATGCCCTGATTATTACCTGCGACAACCCGAGCTCCTATCCCCTGAAAGAGATTGGGATTATCTTCAAAAAAAGCGTTCCCACGATAGAGCGATATATGGTTGCCGATGAGCAGGGGAGGGTACTCAAGAAAGGCGATATCCCCGATTCCCGCCGGATTTTGCTGGATATCCCATAAAAATCTTTGCCCCCGGTGGGCTTGGTCTCCCCCGAGACTGCATAGCAGCTTTTCGGGGTCCCACCGGAGCGGAAGTTCAATAGCTAATACCGGACAGCAAAACAAGAAACATCCCCGGCCGCTTTATGCGGCCGGAATGAAAGTTCACCAGCTAATCCGACACTTCATAAAAACACCGGCCCCTGCCGCCTCGTGCGGTAGGGGAGAAAGTTCAATAGCTAATCCAGGACAGCAAAACAAGAAACATCCCCGGCCGCTTCATGCGGCCGGAATGAAAGTTCATGAGCTAATCCGGCACTTCATAACAATAAACGGCCCCTGCCGCCTCGTGCGGTAGGGGAGAAAGTTCAACTTCCCCTATTTTTTATTTGTAATAGAGCCTTGACATGTGTCCAGACATATGGGATATTTAGATAGAGAGATATGGAAATCCTGTATAATCAAATCATGAGTAAGGAGATTTAATATGACTACCTCAGTAGCTACAGAAGTTAAGTCAATCAGGAATGAGCTTGGTCTGTCCCAAGAGAAGTTCGCTCAGTTGCTGAATGCTTCTACTAAAAGCATCTCCCGTTGGGAAAATAATAAAACCAAACCTACTCCCATGGCGGAAGAGATGCTCTCTCTCTGGGATGAAGTAGTACGGATCATATCCGGGTTTGGTGATAATCCCTCAGAGTGGATGCGTAGAAAGAATCCGGAATTAAGGAATAAGAGGCCGATTGATATAGCGTATACTTATGAAGGACGCCGCAAGATATTGGTTCTTCTGGAAAGGGCCGCGCATGGGATTCTTGGTTAAAAGCCGCATTTTAAAGTCAAAACCCGAATAATATCCCCGTATGTCTTCTATCTTCACTTTCTTCAGAGCTATTCTTCCTATTTATAGAGATAGGTTACTTTCGACAAACGGCTCATTACGCAATGGGGGACGGTTCAATCCCCAAGGAGAATTTGGTGCCCTTTATTTAGCAGAGTCACAATCTGTCTGTGAAGCAGAGCTTTCCAGAAAGAGTATAGTTCCCAGGAAATATCATATTGGGAAGATCAAAGCGATAATCGGGAAGGTTTTAGATCTCACTGACCAAGGTATCGTCAAATCCTTGGACATCAATCTTGGCGAAATAATGGGAGACAATTATGCCATGTCGCAAGCATTGGGAAGATGGGCGCATTCTAAAAATTATGATGCAATTATATATCCATCCATTACCGGGAAAGGGAAAGCACTCTGTATTTTTGAAAGATCCCTTAAAAAAGGAAAGAATATATTTTTATTAGATGAATGGGATGTTGATAAAATTGAGTAGAACCGGAAATGAAATATGAGACCCCCCGAAAAAATTAAGCGATTGGTGGAAGTATTCGACCGAAACCTGGAAGCTTATAAAAGTTCCGGTTACAAGGAAGCCAACGTTCGCTCCGAGTTCATCGATCCTTTCTTCGAGTCCCTGGGCTGGGACATCTACAATAAGAAGGGCTACGCCGAGGCTTACAAGGACGTCATCACCGAAGACGCCATCAAAATCGGTGGCGTCACCAAGGCCCCCGATTATTGTTTTCGGATCGGGGGAGGACGCAAGTTCTTTGTCGAAGCCAAGAAACCCTCCGTTGATATAAAAGGGGAGGTCAGCCCCGCCTACCAACTCCGCCGCTATGCCTGGTCCGCCGGGCTCCCCCTCTCGATCCTCACCGACTTTGAAGAGTTTGCCGTCTATGACTGCCGCGTCCGCCCTCACCTCGGGGATAAACCTGGCAATGCTCGGGTTATCTATCTTGCTTATAAAGAATACCTGGACAGGTGGGAAGAGATCACCTCCATCTTCTCCAAGCAGGCGGTTCTCGAAGGGCTCTTTGATAAATACGTCGAATCCAAACGGAAGAGAACCACCCAGGAAGTCGACGTGGAATTTCTCAAGGAGATTGAGAACTGGCGAACGCTCCTGGCGCGGAATATTGCTCTGAGAAATCCTTCCCTGGGAATACAGGAAGTCAACTTTGCCGTCCAGAGAACGATCGACCGGATTATCTTCCTCCGCATCTGCGAAGATCGGGGAATTGAATCCTATGGCCAACTGCAGGCCTTAATAAATGGAACCGATATATATGAACGTCTGAAGAAGGTATATCGCCTGGCCGATGATAAATACAACTCCGGGCTCTTTCACTTTCGACAGGAGAAAGATTTAATAACGCCTCCCGACGAATTGACGCTCGGCCTCAAGATTGATGACAAAGTCTTGAAGGAGATCTTCAAACAGCTTTATTACCCGGAAAGCCCGTATGAATTCTCGGTCTTGGGGGCGGATATTCTCGGCAACATCTATGAGCAGTTTCTGGGAAAAGTCATTACGCTGACCGAGGGACATCACGCTAAGATTGAGGAGAAACCGGAAGTCCGTAAAGCCGGCGGGGTATATTATACGCCGACCTATATCGTCGATTATATCGTCAAGAATACCATCGGAAAACTCTGCGAGGGCAAGACACCGAAAAAGATAGAGAAACTACGGATACTCGATCCCGCCTGCGGTTCCGGTTCTTTTCTGATCGGCGCTTATACCTATCTGAACGACTATCACCGGGATTGGTATCTCAACAACCTTATCCCCCAGCTGGGCCATAAAGGATATATCTCAAAGACTGCTCTCCGAAAATACGTGCCCGGCAAGAAACCCGAGATGCCGATCTATCAGGGGAAGGGCGGCCAGTGGTATCTCACCACCCGGGAGAAGAAGCGGATTCTGCTCAACAACATTTATGGTGTGGATATCGACAGCCAGGCGGTGGAAGTAACCAAGCTCAGTCTCCTCCTCAAGGTCCTGGAGAACGAGAATCAGGATACGCTGGAGCGGCAGATGAAACTCTGGCGGGAGAGGGCGCTGCCGGATCTGGGTAACAACATCAAATGCGGAAACTCCCTGATCGGACCCGATTTTTATGAGATGGACCAATCCTCCATCCCGTCATTGCGAGGTGCGGAGCACCGAAGCAATCTCATTTCCTTTACCCCCGAAGACCGCGAAAAAATCAACGCCTTCGATTGGAACGCCGAATTCCCGGAGATTATGCAAAAAGGCGGCTTCGATGCCGTTATCGGTAATCCACCATGGATATCTCTTTCAGGACGCTTTGGTTCCCTGATGTTGTCAAAAAGACAAATTGATTATTTAGTCTGCAAATTCGAAGGAAATACTTATGCTCCAAATATGTATGAATATTTTATCGCCCAAGGTCTTAATCTGGTTACTAAAGGAGGGTTTTTTAGCTTCATTGTTCCAGACAGATTAGGCTTCAATGAACAGTTTATTAGTTTAAGAAAAAGAATTCTCAAGGGTTTTTATATTCATTATTTGCAATACAATGCCCCATTCCCAGTGGTAACAGCAGATACTTTGATTTTTGTGTTGAGCAAAATAGCGAAATCCCCAGCCATGAAGAAAGTCTGTATAGGTGAATTTGGGAAGCCTTGTGTTGAAATCTTACAAAAGAAATTCTCGGATAATCCTTATTATATTTTCCAGTATTATGAATCAAAAGAAGTTATGGATGTTATTGAGAAAATTAAAAACCAAAATTTTTTTCTGTTGGAGCAAGTTTGTGAATCAACGTCTGGTTTTGGTGGGAAGTCTTCACTTATAACCGAAAATAAAGAAAAGACATCCCAGATTGAAGTTTTAAAAGGAGACAGCATAGATCGATACATGATGAAAAAAAGTTATTGGTTTGAATTCAAAAGAGAAAATATTACAGGAAGAACAACTGACGAAAAAAAATTAGGCGCAAGGCCTAAAATTTTGATTAGAAAAACTGGTGATCGTCTAATTGCTACATTGGACAATTCTAATCTTTTCCCGGAGCAGTCTCTGTATTTTCTATTTAATAAAAAATCTCGGGCTAAGTACGAATTTATTCTTGGGTTGATTAATTCTAAATTTTGCAACTTTTATTACACAAATGAATTGATCACGAACAGGAAGAGCATTGCTCAATTAAAGAAAGTGCATTTAGATAGACTGCCGATTCCACAAATGAACTTTCTAGATCCCATGGATAAAGAAAGCCATGATCGAGTAGTTAAACAAGTAGAGAAGATTTTAGAGTTGAAGAAAAAGGCTAAAAAAGCTAGATCACCGCTAGAAAAAACACAACTTGAGCGCCAGATCAAAGCCACCGACAACCAAATCGATCAGCTTGTTTATGAATTATATGGATTGAGTGGAAAAGAAATTAGGATTGTAGAGGAATCTTTAAAATGATTTTACCGCTACTTCAGGGCTTTTTTAGAAGAAAATACGTGTAAGAATTTTAAACTTAAAAATAAGATAAACCATATTTCATCATAACATTTTTAAGGAAAGGTTATTTCATTATATAGAGAATTTATTAGTATGGGTTCCAAGAGAGAAGAATTTTGCAAGGAGAGATTTAATTCTTTTTTAGTAGATATTAAAAGATGTGAGAATGTTCAATGGGAAAAAGGAGATGAGCCACCTGATTATTACCTTTCAATCGGGAGTAACAAATATGCTGTTGAAGTTACTACAATCATGGATATATTAAAAGTCGCAGAAAAAGAATTTCCCATATTATCTATTCTGAATTCAATGAGGCAATTGACAAAATCAATAGAACAAAAGGCCTTAGATCAAAATATATTACAGGGACATTATTTTATTAAGTTTAACCGCCCATTTCCTAATTTCGGGAGGATTAAAAAAGTTCTTGAGAAAAGAATTCTTGATTTCTTGTCAAAAACTACAAACTTTTCAAAGTCATCTGAGATTAATGTTTTTGAACAAAACTCGTTCAAATGTATAGTTAAGAAAATAAATCGTTCTCTGTCAGTTATTGGATTTATTGGGCCAACAAGAGTCAAATATGAGGAAGAAATTCAGGCAGAGGCTTGTCGGTTATTCAATCGTTTAGTATCATTAAAAGCAAAGAAGCTACAAAAAATCCAATTTGGGAAAATTCTTCTCTTATTAAACCAATATCAATTTTCGGAGAAGAATATTTATATCAACTGTATTTCATATATAACAAATCTAAATCATTTCCATGCAATATTCATTGTGGATCCAAAAGGTGTAGATCACATTCTTTATGAAAGCGACGAATTCATAAGAGTATTAAAAGGGCGAAAAAATGAATTTTAAGAAGGCTGCGGAAAAAATTTTAGAGAGTGTGGGCAAACCTCTAAATTACCGGCAAATAACAGATCTTGCTCAGGAAAAAGGGATGCTTGAAACTTCCGGGAAGACGCCCTGGGCGACGATGAACGCTCAGCTTAATCAGGATATTAAGCAAAAAAGAGATAGAAGTATTTTTCAGAGTCTGGGTAAAGGGATTTTCGCCTTAAGAAAATGGGTTGAGCCTGCCGACAACTATGAAAAAGAGATTTCAGCCAAGAAGGGAGGGAAGCATTTTATCTTTGTGGTAAACGATATCAGAAAAGAGGGGCAATTTCTTCCCGCCAGAGAGGTTTACGACAAACTTATGCAAACAGGAGTTTGGGGGATTAATGAAAGAACTCCTAATAGGAGGGAATTATTAACCGGAACAAAGATAGTTTTTTATCAAGCCGGTAAAAAGGGGCAAACGTTTATAGGGACTGCCGAAATTTCCAAAAATATTTATCGACTTTCAGAAGAGGAAATCGCTAAACGAAAATTGCAGAGTGTTTTATTCGATGGAGAATATGCCATCCTCTTGAAGAATATAATATCCTGGAAACAACCAAAACCTATCCAAGATTTAGTAGGGCGACTGGATTTTATTAAGAAAGAGAAAATATATGGTGTATATCTCCAGGGAGGCGTAAGAAAAATAGAAGCGTTAGATTATAAGAAGATTATTGAATATCATCCACCAAAGGAGTTACCTCAAAAGGTAGAGAAAAAAGCTCAATTCAAGCATGAAGAAATTGAAGGGATGCTGATTGAATTAGGTAATTTATTGGGATTTGATACCTACTGCGCGGATAAATCAAAGATTTATAATGGTACTCCTTTATCGGAGATCACATCGTTAAAAAATATTCCGCATTTTTCTATGAGCAGGATTATTCACACAGTCCAACGTATTGATGTTATCTGGCTTAAAGATGATTTCCCGGTTTATGCCTTTGAAGTGGAACATACGACAGATATTACTAAGGGGTTGTTAAGACTCCACCAGCTAACCCAATTCCAGACCAGACTCTTTATCATAAGCTCAAAGGAGATGCAGAGGAAATTTGATGTGGAAATTTCCAAAACCCCATTTTATCAATTTCAAGATAGGTACTCTTTCCGGACATATTCAGAGTTGCAAGTTTTTTATAAGTTGGCTAAGAGGTATCACACCAAAAAGAGTAGCTTCCTGGGATGAATTAGAAATACTTGACAAAAAGACGAGACAAACCTCTTGAAAAGTTAAATTTTACGCTCAAATGTGCCACGTGGCACATTTTTGTGTATAAGGAGATTAGGCCATGAAACAAGGTGATAAACCGGTATTGATACCGCTCGTTCTTCAAATTCTCTGTAGGTGGCTTGCAATTAGACTTGCGCGCTGGACAAGATAAGATATAATGTCACAAAAATCGATCTATTTTTGTGACATAAATAAACTATGAAAGTTGTGCATCCTATTGCTGAAAAGATAGTTGCGAGACTATCTGCAAGGAAGGGCGAAGCTGTCCCGGTCAGAGATTTATTGGATCTTGGAACACGGGGCGCCGTGGCTCAGGCACTGTCCCGGTTGGTCCGGCAGGGAGAGATCCACCGGGTAGGACGTGGGTTGTATGAGATCCCTCTGATGGGCAGGCTACTGAATGAGCCGATGATTCAGTCACCGGACGAGCTGGTCAAGGTGTGGGCTCGGAAGAACGGACTGCGTGTTATCCCATCCGGCGCCTACGCAGCTAACATGCTCGGGCTCACAACACAGGTTCCGGCAAAGATTACTTACTATACAAACGGGCGAACCAGAACAGTGACGATCGGTCCTTACTCTATCAAACTGCTTAACCGTGGGCCCAAGACGATGGACGTGAAGGGACAGACCGCTCCGTTCTTCTTCCAGGCACTCCGCCACCTCGGAAAGAATGGAGTAACCCCGGATATAATCGGCCATCTCCACTCGAAACTCTCCCCAAAAGACAAAAAGGAGTTGAAACGCAACCTCCGTTATGCCCCTGCCTGGCTGAAGCCAATTATCGAGCTAATCGCTCGTGAGGAAAAGAACTGATGGATCGAATCGCCCGGGCCCATCAACAGGAACGCGCGGAACTTTTCCGACGTTCGGCACCAGTTCTGCACCCGGTTCGGTCACCCGCAATCATTGAAAAGGATTTTTGGGTTTGCTGGGTATTGCATCGCATTTATGAGGTGATGCAGTTTCGACCGCAGATGATCTTCAAGGGGGGGACATCGTTATCGAAAGCTTATGATGCGATAGAACGGTTCTCTGAAGACGTGGATCTTTCGCTCAGCCGACGAGGCCTTGGTTTCGCGGATGACCGCGATCCGGAGCAAATCGGAATTAGCAGTAAAGAATCCCGGCGCCGCATTAAAGCTCTGGTCGCCGCGTGCCGGCAGGTAATCCGTGATCGACTGCTGCCGGCACTTCGTACGGACTTTGTGTCGGTGATCGGCGATTTGGATTGGAGCCTTGAAATAGATACGACCGATCCTCAAACTGTCATCTTCACGTATCCGCGAAGCGACATGGAAATTAAGTTGCCGGGCTATATCCGTCCAGCCATACGACTCGAAATGGGGGCGCGTTCTGACGATTGGCCTGCCGAATATCACGAAGTTCGACCATACGCGGCCGAAGTATTTCCTCAGGCGTTCAAGGTGGCCACTTCGTGCCGGGTATACGTTCTGGACGCACGGAGGTCCTTTTGGGAGAAGGCTACGATCCTCCATGCTGAATTCCATCGGCCGACAGACAAGCCCGCGGCAGAAGGTATATCGCGCCATTATTACGATCTCTGCCAGCTCTCGCAGCATGATATCGGCCAACAGGCACTTAATCGCTGCTCCTTGCTCGATCGTGTTGTCGCGCACAAGCAGTTGTTCTTTGCATCAGCCTGGGCGCACTACGAGACGGCCACATCAGGTAATTTCCACCTCGTACCTCCAGAAGAACGCATGCCTATACTTCGGGCCGATTATGCCCGTATGCGGGAAATGATCTTTGGCGAGGCTCTGGCTTGGGAGCAAATCATCCGGAACCTGCGAGAACTGGAAGACCGGATTAATTGCAAGAAAATAGGGCCATAACCGTTTCCTGGCTTTCCGTAATCCATCGACGGTTTCGTTACTCGGGATTGTAAAACGGCAAAGCTGTGATCTTCCTGCAATACAGGGAAAATACTTGACAAAAAGACGAGATAAATCTCTTGAAAAGTTAAATTTTACGCTTAAATGTGCCACGTGGCACATTTTTATGTATAAGGAGATTAAGCCATGAAACTCTTGATGATCGATCGGAAAAAGATAAAGATCGAGGGCTATCGCCTGCGGTTTAAAAGCGGGAGGGTGGATATCGAAGATATGGTCAACTCGATTAAAACCCACGGTCTCCTCTGCCCGATTGTCGTCTCGAAGAAGAACGGTTACTTTCAACTGATCGCCGGGGAAAGAAGACTGTACGCGATGGATCAACTCGGCTGGGAGAAGATCCCCGCTATCGATAAGGACAGCGAGGGAGGAGCGGATATTTTAATCAAGGGCTTGGTGGAGAATATCGTCCGGCTCAATCTATCTCCTTTAGAGCGGGCGATGGCGATGCAGGAGATTATAGAAACGTATAAATATACGCAGGAAGAGTTGGCCGAAAAGTTGGGGATAGACCGGACAACCGCTTCTCATTTTCTGCGGATGATCCATATCCTCCATCCCCAGGTATTGAAATACGTCCACGAAAGCAGCATCACCTTCGGTCACGCCAAGGTCCTGATGAAATTGAGAGATCAGGAAGCGCAGATCAAGATAGCGAATCGCGTTATCAACGACGGCCTCACCATCACGCAGACCGCGCTGCTGGTCGACCAGGCGCGGCCGCCGAGCGAGCTTAGCCCGGAGGAGAAGGAATTCAACGCCATGGAGCGGGATATCAAGAGAACGGTAGGGCTGAGGTGGTGGAAAGGTATCTCTATCCGGCAGGGCGAAAAAACAGAACAGTTGATGGTGGATTTTAACAGTCGGAAGGACCTGAAGGAGTTGCTTCTTAAGATATTGGAAGCCCTTTAAGTAGCTGGTGAACTGATTCACCTGCCGGATAAACCGGCAGGGGTCTAATCCAAAGATTATTCATAATTCATATACACAGAGGAAATGAAAGAGAAAGAGGCTGCCGGATTAATGATGGAAGAATGCGCTAAACAGATCAGAGCGGGGGATTTTCTTCATGATTTTGAGGTGTTTTTGAGATATGTGGAAAATGAGAAGATCAAGCTTACTCCTAAATTAGAGCTTATCCCCTTTAAACATGTAAAAAATATCAACTCTCTTTTTCGCTCTCCCGAGCTAACTGAACATAAGGGCAGAAAACGGGTTTTTAAGCTCAGGTATGAATATGAATTGCCAAGGTTATACTTTATCGATCTGTTGGCTATTGCCTCGGGTTGTTTAAAAGTTACCTCAAAAGGGTATTATAAAAAGGGGCAGAGATTTACTGAGTTTTGGCAATCGGACTTAAATAAAAAAATTGGAACCTTATTTCTTAGCTGGTGGAATTATTTCTACTGGGAAGATCATTTTCTCTGTGGAAATGATTTCGCTGAGCGTCTCCAGGAAAACAGGCTTTTCATCTTGCCGGTTTTGAAGAAAACCATCAGCTTGCATAAGGTGGATGTTGAACAATTTACGGGCGATGTTATAGCCGCAACGGGGGTTAAGTGGGAATGCCAGTCGGGTGACCCGGACGATTCGCTTGCGAGGTGGGGAGTGGAAAGAACAATTCTCCAGGCAATGACATATTTTGGCGCGGTTGAACTTGTTAAAAAAAGGGGAAATACGGGATAAAAGAAACCGTGGCTTTTTCGCTGACAGAACCCTTGGGAAAATGGCTGGTGAGTATTCTTTTTCGCTCAGGGATAACAATATACGCATCTTGAAATTCAACTTTATCTTAGTCAGCAAACTTATTCACCTGCCGGATGAACCGGCAGGGGTCTTCGCCCCCCCGAGGTTTATCCTCGGGGAGCGGAAGTTCAATGGCTAATCCAGGACATCAAAACAAGAAACATCCCCCGCCGCTTCACGCGGCCGGAATGAAAGTTCACCAGCTCCTCCGGCACTTCATTAAATAACCGGCCCCTGCCGGCTTGACCGGCAGGGGAGAAAGTTCATTGGCTACAAAACTACAACCACTCTACATATCCCATAATCTACGCCCTGCTTATCAGCTCCGTTATGGCTGGACCGGGTGGCCTTCCCAGGGTTCTTTCCCTTCGAAACCGCCCCCTCATTTTCTGGAGGAGCTTGCCGAACACTGGGAAAAAGACAGTCTCCGGCTTCTCGAACATGTTTGGGACTCCCGACAGATCTCGTTAACTTTCAGCGCTACTCCGGCAATTTCTCCTATTCTATTGGCAGCCCGGGTGAAAGGACGACTCCAGCATGCTTTTCGCCTGGCAGGAAAACCGATAAAGTTCAGCCGCAAACTGGCGGTACGAAGTATCGGTCACAACACCCGGGAGGTTGTTGAAGCCTATATCCGAAAGCAGCTTGATAGGGAGAAATTGGCCGACCCACGTTATGAAGATAGGCTGAGAAGTCTGGCTATCAACGATCCATCGGTTGACTTATCTCGACCCGCAGAAACCCGGAGTGGGCGATACTGGTATAATCTGCATCTTGTCCTGGTCGTGGCGGATCGTTACCGGATGGGGTGGGAAAAAGAGGGGAAGAACCTGTCTGCTATCTGTCAGCAGATTGCCAGCAATAAAGGGTATGCGATCTCTAATCTCGCCATTATGCCGGATCATTTACATATTGCCTTACGGGGTAATGTCGAGCATACGCCACAGGATATCGCCCTGGCATTTCAGAATAATCTGGCGTATCTGATGGGCCAGTGCCGAATTTGGGAGTATAATTATTACGTTGGGACATTTGGGGAGTACACGATGGGGGCCGTGCGGCGGTAGCTGATGAACTGATTCACCTGCCGCGCAAGGCGGCAGGGGTCTGTGGTGTGTGAGGATGGGGTTAGCTGCTGGACTGGTTCACCTGCCGGGCAAGCCGGCAGGGGTCCTGGTAGCTGGCGAACTGATTCACCTGCCACGCAAGGCGGCAGGGGTCTGTGGTGTGTGAGGATGGGGTTAGCTGCTGGACTGATTCACCTGCCGGATAAACCGGCAGGGGTCTTTGGTGTAGGAGGATTGGCTTTAGCTGGTGAACTTATTCACCTGCCGGGCCCCGAGAATCGAGGGGGACCAAGACGGCAGGGGTCTTCGGCGGAAAAATATATTTAAAGTCCGGGCTCGCTGGGTACATGGTTTACCCCTTGATCTAATAAAGGTAATAAAGAACATAAATCAAGCGGTGGCAAGATCAAAATTCGGGGATTAAGTTTTGGTGCTTTTTCAGCAA
>Ga0208902_1000965_pt1 | contig 14215 bp, 17 predicted proteins | sample AntAceMetag02UKH_FD_184767 | JGI IMG/M metagenome (GOLD analysis project Ga0208902, IMG submission 184767) | Saline lake microbial communities from Ace Lake, Antarctica - Antarctic Ace Lake Metagenome 02UKH (SPAdes) (version 2) | ecosystem: Environmental > Aquatic > Non-marine Saline and...
CTGGAGGCGGATCAATTCCATGATGCCCGCCTTGACTACCTCGCAGCCGTTCAGCATCTCACCGGGATTAAGGTTCAGGTTCGTGAGGGAATTGCTGCACATCAAAAAACGAACACCTTTGCCCGAGAGTTCTGCCACGCGCATGCTGTGGGCAGCGGTATGGTCCCCTTGAAAGAGTCTGACCGCAGACCCGTTGGCCAGCAGGCAGATGGCCGCTTCCGTTGAGGGAATCTCCTTCAACAGGTTGGTGATGTTATTCAGGGCCATGACCAGCCTTTCCGCTTCATCCATGTTCAGATGAAAAACGACCTTCAGCATCATCTGTTCCTCCCCTTTTGGTGCCACTGAATTTTCCTCCTTCCCGAAATGATCGGGGCCATCTGAAGAACCATGGAGTACCGCCAGCTTCGCATCAATGAGTTTTTCATGGGAAAGCCGCAGTAGTGTTGCCACTTTATGCATGAGGTAGTTCTCGTAGCGATCCATCTTTCCATCCACGAAAACGATTTCCCAGAGGGTCTTGATGACCTCCATCTTCTCGTCTATGGAATAGTTGTCGTTGATCAGCTTGGCAAATTGCCAGAGATCGATACTCTCCTTCAACTCCCTCTCCGCTTCCTCCAGCAAATGATCCGCATACTCATCCGACAACTGGTATTTTTCCTTGAGAATGGAGAGGATGATCTCCGTCTCTTCCTTCGTAAAGGTATCGTCAATATGGGCCATCTCCAGAAAAAGAGCACAGGTGGCCACACGAACTTCCTGCACGCTCCTGTTATCTGAAGTTTTTTCCCCTGGAACCCGGGCGAAAAATCGCTTCATTATATCACGCATATCATCTCTCCTGTTTATGGTTCGTAGGGCCTCCTTTGGAGGCGTGCCCGGCAATAGAATTCCCGAACCCCTTTACTCGTATTGGGCGAAAAGCCGTTTCAAGCTATCGCGCATGGATTTTTCAATCGTCTTTTTTATAACAGAACCGAAAAAAAGAAAGGGCGGTTTCGGTTCAAAATCAATGGTATAAATAAGTCTGGTTTTGCCCTGCTCATGGGAGAACGCCATTTGCCCTCTGTGATTTTTGATGGGACTACCTTTACTGACAGTATACGCTATCAGTTGGTTGGGTTCGAATGCAATCACGGTTTCTTCAAATGACAGGACCGGAAAAACGTTAATCCGCCTGACTGATCCCAACCCATTCTTGTTTCCACCTTGACTGTCGACCACCCGTTTGATTTTTGTTTTTATGATCTTTCCAAAAGCTTCATGGTCTGATAATAGGCCGAAAATCGTATCAACAGGCGCATTAAACAGTTGCGTTATTTTAATGTGTTGTTCGCCCATATGGTCGACCTCCTGTTAAAATAAGATGTCATCTTCATTGTTTTTTGGTACATGTGTTTCGTTGGGATTACAAAAAAATAAGGACGTCCATCATGACATCAGAAATCACATTGCGGCAACATAATGGAAAACAGTTATACGGGATTCAAAAGCTTCTGACAACATTGAAAATGGGGATGAATAAAGAGCTCAAGAAGTTATCGGTCAAACAAAAATTTGCCATGAATTATGTTTCAAAGGAAAGTAAGCTCACCAGGATCGGAAATAAAATCTATACAAACACCTTTACGCCCTATTTTCCATCTTTGGCTTATGACCGTTTTCTCAAAGGTGTTGTTTCCATAACTTCCGGGAACCCTCTGCCGGTTGTAACCAATTTTGCAATAACGCCCCAGTGCCCCTGCAACTGTTGGCATTGCTCATTTTCCGATCGTTCCAAAAAGGACATCCTGACCCTCGACCAGCTGAAAAAAGCGATTTCCGATGTTCAGGACCTTGGGGCAAGCGTGATTGGCCTTACCGGAGGAGAGCCTTTATTGCGGGATGATCTTGAAGACATCATCGCATCCATTGATAAAAGGTCGATGCCGATCGTTTTTACAACCGGATATAAACTGAATCGGGACCGGGTAAAACGCCTGAAAAAAGCGGGGTTGGAAATCCCGGTGATCAGCCTCGATCATTATAAAGCTGAAATCCACGATAAAGGCCGTCGAAAAGAAGGGATTTTTGATGATGCATTAAACGCCATAAAGCTGTTTCAGGATGAAGGCTTTTACGTAGCCGTCTCGTTTGTGCCGGATAAACCCCTTGTCAGCGACCGCCGGGAAATATTCAAGGTGATTGATTTTTTCAAGGATATTGGGATTAACGATATGCGATTGACATCTCCGATCCTGAGCGGAAAGCTCACCAGCAAACCGGAAGAGCGGCTATCTGCTGAAAATGTAAAGACTATTTTTGAAATCCAGAAAAAATGCACCCGGACCAAAGGTTACCCCGGTGTGTTTGCCTATGATTTTTTTGAAAGTGAGAAATACTACGGATGCGGAGCCGGTTTTAACTATATGTTCATAGATTCCCAGGGAAATGTCTGTCCCTGCGATTTTACGATGCTGTCATTCGGCAATATGCTTGAAAGGCCGATCCGAGAAATATGGGGAGAAACCAGTCAACATTTCCGCACTCCGGGCCCGGCATGCTATGCCAATATCAGCAATGATGTGGTTTTTGCTAAAAAGAAAGCACAATGGCCCCTGAAAAAACAGGAAACCCTTGAAATTCTAAAGGAATGTCCTTCTTATAATGAGGAAAGACTGCCTGAATTTTATAAAAGGATGGGGTTTTTGTTTCAGAGGTCCGGGACGCCGCAGTCAAAAAAATAGTATGGGCAACGTGGCGGTTATTCCCGTGGCAGCCTTGTTTCAGGGGTTTTAATGCCGGACCGGCACGGACCACAAGAGAGTTTGCTAAAAACTGAAAATAGTCGCATGAACATCAGTTCGCCTATTTAGAAATACGTCATTTCTCGTTAAATGAATTTTAGCGGAAGCGGCTCAGATCCCGTGAAGTTAAGCGCATCCTCGATTGTCTGGAGCCCTTTTCTGACCATCATCTTGCTTGTCCCATGGGCCAACCATTTCCCGTTCCCGTCAGTCGCCGTTGCTTCCGCCAGGCACATTGATTTACCGATCTTGATGCTTCGTCCCTTCGTTGTGATAATCCCGTCACTGATGGGCGCCAGGTAATCAATCTTAAGATCAATGGATATCAACCCAATCCCTTCTTCAAGTTCGCAATATGCAGCCCAATATGCCGCAGTATCGATTACCGAAGCATAAACACCCCCATGAATCCCGCCAAAGGGATTCAAATGTTCATTGCCCACCTTGAGTTCGACGATTGAATATCCCATTCCCATCTCTTTAACAGGCATTGATAAATGCTTGAAATAGGGTCCCTGATTGATTGCTTTGATAACTGCTTGCACATGATCCGGATTGAGTGAAGCCATTAACACCTCTTTCATTTTTAAAAGTATATCCTCTCGGCTTTGGGCCGATGCCTTCTGTTTGTTATTCTCCTTTCAAAAAAATCATAAAGGGGTCAAAACGGCTTCCTGCCGCTGATGACGCGCAACAGAACAACCACAATGGCAATGACGAGCAGGATGTGGATAAACCCGCCGATCGTATACGATGAAACGATTCCCAACAGCCAAAGCAGAATCAGAACAACCGCAATTGTGTATAACATAAATCTCTTCCTTTCCATTTTTGTGAAAGCGGTCCTTGATGAAACCGCATGTTACGCATGTGCCCGAAATCATATCAGCTCTTGACGCCACTTATTGGATTAGTGATTGCGGTCGATTCATCCGTATGTATCCATTATTTCAACGGTATTCCCACGTGGCAGACAGACTTGCTTGACCATTCCCTTTAACCCTATGACTGTCAATATTTGAAATAGACCCGTTTTTATTCTTTGAAAAAGTGTCAAGAATGAGGACGCAACCCCGTTGTTGTTCTTAACACCAAATAAAGCGCTAAAGTTAAAAAGTTAAGGATGTCCCCATGACCCCCATGCCCCCGCTTCTCCTAACCTTAGGCTCCGCGAAAACCTAGTACAAGGACTTTCACTTCGCTAGTCTGTGCCATGCCCGGCACACACGCCAGCCATAAGCGGCCGCTGCACTTATTTCAAGTTTCCGGATTCTTAGACATAACCACTGTACTTGACCGCATCGACGGCGATTGCGGCCCGTCTTTATGGCATTGTTATATGATTTTTCAGATTAAATATATCCGTACTCTCTGGTTCTATAGATAAATAATAAGAAATAGATAGCCCATAATAAATCTCCGCCTGCAATAATAACCGCAAAATCAGTAACTGATGAGCCCAACCAAAGGTAGCTTATTAACAGAAAAAAGCCTATTTTTCCAATAGCACCAATAGTAATGAAAAATCTAAATCTAGAAACATTAAATGCAACAACACCGTAACTTACACCTGCCAACAATACAACTAACCAGAATTCTTGATTAGCAATTAATTTAACAGCAGGAGTAATTGAGTTGTAGAAAAGCGTAATATGAAATGGAAGATTAAAAACACCCATAAGACCGAAGAATACATTCCAGGCAGCTCCAATTAGGAGTGGGATTAAATATTTTTGTCTTTTGTTTTTAACAATCAAATTGGATGATTCCATGTTTTCCATATAACGAAAAGCTCACCTGGACCAAGGGCGAAATGCCCTTGGGATCAGTTGAAGCGCCTTGTTCAAATTTCGTCTAGTGCAACAGAGTCCCCTTCCCACACTATCCATTCAAAAACAGGTACTTATCGTGGCCCAATCCCCATCCACCCCAGCAACAGTCAAACGTAAACTTGACCCCTTTTACGAGATCTCCCTGCTATCATCTACCACTACCATTCAAGATCATCAGGTATTGGAAACTCAGCATAGGGATCATCAGGATCAAGTTCTTTTATTACCGATGAATTAAGGAGGATAAGAGATTCCGCTTTGCGCTCCTGAATGTGTCTGGCTGCTTTTGCCGGGACGATGAAATATTGCTCATCCTGCTTGACAATGGCCATTTTACCATTACCGAGACCTCCAACAATTTGTTTGCTGACATAGAATTTTTTAATCTTTTTGTTGTCAACAAAATGAAAGGAATTATCTCCTTCGATTTCAATCAAATTTTGCTTGATTATCTGCCTTATCTGGCCTTGAACTTCCTTTTCCTTAGCGACCTCATTACGTTGACGATTCAGTTCTCTGTTACGGGCCGACTGCTCATTGCGAGCCAGTTGGATTCTTCTTTGGATCTCATCATCTTCCCGCGTTTTTCTATTTCTTTTTTTCGAGTGGGAAACATGCTTCTCATTGATTGCCTTGTTGGCCTGTTTCTTGGTCACCAAGCCTTTTTTCAGAAATTGATTCTTAAACGAATTGCCCACTATATTCACCTCTTTTGGATCGGGGATATTATTATTTATTACCTGAAACCTGCATTCAGTATTTTAGAAGAAAGTTCAAAATACCGACAATGCAATATGTTATGAGTTTTTCAAGCTTCTTCAAATTCTTATCGTGGCCCAACCCCCATCCACACCAGCAACAGTCAAACGTAGACTTGACCCCTTCTTTTGACATTTTCATCCATTTGCGGTGGAAAATTCAGAAAAGAGGTAACTCGGGACTTGATGGAGGGTACACAACGTAGGTTTGCTCCGGAAAAAAAGGGGGCCGCTTCGCTCCTGCATTATAAATGCATCTTCATTGTACCAATAAAGCCCCGATATTTGCGTACTTAACTTTCAATTTATCCATGTTAATTTGAAACCATGTTTAAATAATGGACACAAATAGACGGACAGAAAAGCTGCCTAATTCCAGGCCCGAGACGTACCGGAAAAACCACACGGGTCAAACATCGGACCGGGAATCGAAGCTCAATCAACTTGCCCAATCCTCAACCTTTAAGTCCTTTATTCGGATGAACTCTTTCACATTGTGAGTTACAACCGTCAAACTGTTCGCCATGGCAATGGCGGCTATCTGGGTATCGCGTTCACTGATCGGCGTACCTTGTCTTTCAAGCTGCGTCCTTACAACGGCATATTTCCCGGCTGCCGCTTCATCAAAAGGATACAGATCCAGCAACAAGGATATCCGTTCAATTTTCAACCGCCTCACTTTCTTTTTCACGGGTGATTTTTTAATTCCAAAGAGTATTTCAGCCAGTGTGATGGTTGAAAATGCCAAATCAGCTGGAGAATGATGCTTGATTCGGCCAATGACCTCTTTATCGCCACGCATCCAGTAACTGATAATATTTGTATCGAGAAGGTACATTCCTCACCGCTCAATCCAGAACCACCGGTTCTGACGGCAAGGGGGCAGGGGTTCCGAAGTCCGGGTCATAAGAAAAATCATCCCAGAAACCTTCCGGCCAGCTGGTTTCTTTAAATGGCTCAAGGATCACTTTATCTCCAATTTTGCTAATTTTTACCTGATTTCCTTTAAAACGAAATGCTTTTGGCAACCGAACAGCCTGAGATCGGCCATTTTGAAATAATTTTGCTGTCGCTTCCATGGTATGCCCCTGTTCACAGGAAAGTATCTATCAGTATAGACCATTAATCAGGAAAGTCAATTAACTTTTTACGCACCGAATCTCGGAAAGATCTTTTTAAAGATCTTGACAAAGAGCCCTTTAGCAATCTATTGAATGATCATATCCGCAGTTAAAAACATGTTGGGAGAACAGGATAATGTTAGAATCCATTCATGCGGGCAAGACCGCCAGCATCACTGAATTCAAGAAAAACCCCCAGGCCCTCATTGATGCCGCAGAAGGCGAATCTATTGCCCTGTTGAATCGAAATAAAACAGCAGCGTACATCGTACCGCCGGAGGTCTACGAAAGGCTGTTGGAAATGGCCGAAGACATTGAGTTGGGCAGGATCTATGAAGAACGCAAACATGAGAAAGCCGAAGCTGTTGAGGTTTCCATAGATGACCTATAAGCTGAGCTTTTTTAGAAGTGCCCTTAAAGATTGGCAAAAACTCGACCCACACGTCCAAAAACAATTTAAGGCGCACTTGAAAAAACGGCTTCAAAATCCTCGCGTCAAATCAGCAAAACTCAAAGGCTATCCCAATCTCTACAAAATAAAACTGAAATCGATGGGTTACAGACTGGCCTACCTTGTGGAAGACAAAAAAATCAGCATATACGTCATCTGCATCGGCCGCCGGGATAAAATTTATGAAATCTTACCCCGAAGATTGCCGAATGGGGTTGGAAAAAGCTAACGCATTACTGAATTTCCGTGGAAAATGCCGATTCATCTCAGGAAGCAAACCAGTTTTCGGCGATGGCCCGATAGAAGTCCACGGACCGACCGATCTTTTCCACCTCGCAGAATTCATTGGTTTGATGGGCCTGGGAAGGTTCGCCGGGGCCCAAGATCAGGGTGGGCGGGTTGTTCATGGCGTATGTCAGAACGGACGCATCGGTGAAGAAATTGACATATCCCGGTTCAGGCCTGTTTCCCTGTATGCGCTCCATAATGTCAAGAACCTTGGTGATCCAGGGGTCGGTGAAAGGCGTCAAAATGCCGGGCAAATCAATCAGACGCTCAATTCTAATATCCGGACCCAGGTGTGCCTGGATATCTTCAAAAAGGCGGGCATGTTCCACACCCGGTACGCTACGCAGATCCACCCGAAAGCGGGCGGAATCAGGAACCATGTTGATCTTTGAACCCCCGACAAAAGTCCCCACATTCACGGTGGGTTTTCCCAGTTGTGGGTGGGCCTCGGCCGAAGAAAAGATATCCTCAAGACTGGCGGCGGCGCGGGCTGCCTTGTAGATGGCATTATCGCCTAAATCCGGCATGGAACCGTGCGCTGATTTACCTTTTGCCGTGCACTCCAACCAGAAGGCCCCCTTATGGCCCAGAAGGGGGATGTTGCTTGTGGGTTCCGCCACCACAATGGCACCGGCTTCATCAGGCAGGACCCCGCTCTCTTTCATCTGAAAGGCCCCCTCGCTGCCCGTTTCCTCCCCTGCGGTGAATACAAAAATAGCCCCGGCCTTCCCTTTGGGTTCCCGGGCCAGGTGAAGGGCGGTTACAGCCATGGCCGCAACACCGCTTTTCATATCGCTTGAGCCTCTTCCCACAAGACGTCCGTTTTTAATTTCCGCGCCATGGGGAAGGCTGTCCCATGGGGCATCGCCAATGGGAACCGTGTCCAGATGACCGGTGAAAACCAGCGGCAACTTCGAAGATTCCCCGGGCACAACGGCGATGAGCCCCGTGCTGTTTTCACCCAGCCGGGGATAGGAGACCTGAAGTCCTGCGCCTTTCAGAAGTTCGCCCAGATAGCGAGCGGCAGGCTCCTCATTACCGGGAGGGTTGATGGTATCCATTCGGATAAGGGTTTGGGTCAGTTCAACGGGGTTGGGTATGCTTGGCATGTTTTTTACCTCTTCTGATGTCTATCCGAAATAGGCCGCCTGGACCTCTTTGTTGTCGCGCAGGTGTTGGGCTTTTCCTTCAGCCACGACCCCGCCCTTGGAGAGCACGTATCCGTAATCTGAAATGGCAAGGGTCTGTCGAACGTTCTGTTCCACCAGAAAAACCGTAATATTCTGTTGCCTGATGTCCTGAATGATACGAAAGTTCTCCTTCACCAACAGGGGCGAGAGTCCCAGGGAGGGCTCATCGACAATCAATAATTTCGGTGCCCCCATCAAACCGCGACCGATGGAAACCATGGCCTGTTCACCCCCCGACATGGTACCGGCCAGTTGAGAGACACGCTCCTCGAGACGGGGGAAAATCCGGTAGACTTTTTTCATGCGCGCACGCAAAACCAGTTTATCATCTTCCTGATACCCCCCCAATAGAAGATTTTCTTCAACGGTAAGACCGGGAAAGACCTTACGTCCTTCGGGAATGGAAGCGAGCCCCCGACGTATAATTTTGTGGGTGGGAAGGTGTGTAATATCGGTGCCCTCGAAAACAATACGCCCGGTTCTGGGAGGGGTCAAACCCAGGATGGAACGGATGACGGTGGTCTTTCCCGAGCCATTGTTCCCCAAAAGGCACGTTATGGTGCCCTCAACAACTTCCAGAGAAAGATCCTCCAATACATCGGCCCGATCATAAGCGGTATAAATGCCCTGAACACTCAATGATGAAATATCTTTTTCCATCAGTCCACCCCCAGATAGGCCTGTTGAACCTCTTCGTCGGAAGCAATCTCCCGGTAGGTTCCCTCACATATTTTCTGGCCGAAATTGAGCACAGCACAATAATCGGTAATGCGCTCCATAACAGACATCTCATGTTCAATGATGATGACGGTCAGGTCCTCAATTTTATCCTTGATGTGAAGGATATCATCAATCAGACGGAAGGTTTCCTCATGGGTCATGCCCGCTGACGGTTCATCTAAAAGCAGAAGTTTTGGATTGGAGATCAGGGCCCTGCAAATCTCGATACGACGACGGGAAATCATGGGCAGGTTAACCACGGGCTCGAAGAGCCTGTCCGCCAGATCAGGGTCGAAGATGGTAATGAGATCCCGGGATTTGTCCCGGATCTCCCGGTACTGGGCAGCCAGCGCCCGCCTTCTGAAAAGGTTGAAAAAGAGGCCGTTATTGAGTTGGCTGTGGTCGCCCAGGGTGATGTTGTCCATGATGCTCAAGGGCAGAAAAAGGCGGGATCGTTGGAAGGTGCGTGCGACGCCTGCTCTATAAACTTTCTGGGGAGAAAAGTTGGTGATGTCTTCACCCTCAAAGGCCACCTTCCCGGACGTGGTCGGATAGATGCCGGTGACCACATTGAAAAAAGTGGTTTTACCGGAGCCGTTGGGCCCAATGAGGCCGAGAATCCGATTTCGCGCCACATCCAGGTCCAGATCCACCAGAGCCGTTACGCCGCCAAAGTTTTTTCCGAGTTTTGAAATACTCAGCAATACGTTCTGCAATGCGAATCCTTCTTTTCAACGATTTGACGATGATTTCAGTGTAATATAGCTGCGCAGGGGGCGCGGCAACAGACCCTGGGGCCGAAACAGCAGGATGGCAATCACCAGGGCGGAAAACAATAGAAAACGATACTCCTGGAGGACCTGGAACTTTTCCGGAATGAGGATCACAATGATTGTCGCGACCACTGTCCCCCACATGGAACCCAGTCCCCCCAGGATCACAATGGACAAAAGAATCAGTGAGTCACCAAAGGTGAAGTTCGTTGGCGCAATATACCCCAGCATCATGGCGTAAAAAGCACCCGCCACCCCGCAATAGAAATTTCCAATGGTAAAGGCCGTAATCTTCCACCTAGGGATGGATTGCCCGAAACAGGCGCTCACCGTTTCATCCAGACGTACCGCGTCCATGTTGAGCCCTACCCAGGAATCCTCCATGCGGCGCGCCATAATAAAGCCTAAAATGAGCAGCAGCAGGATGACGGCGATATATCCCAGATAGAAGCATCCCTCGAAGGAACCGATCACAATATCCCGGTTGAAATCCCAGCCGAACAGGTTCAACGCGCCGCATTTCAACCCCTGAGGGCCGCCAAGAGTATCGTTCACTTCCAGAAAGGTTTTGAACAAGAGGGCAAAGGCGATGGTCACAAGAGCCGCGTAGTGCCCCCTGGTCTTTAAAACCGGAATCAAAATGAGAAAGCCTAAGAGCGCCGCCATCAAGCCACCCAGAAAAATGATAACCAGGTGTGGCACCGCCGTGTTCTTGGTCAAGACGGCCGCCGTATAACACCCGACCCCGAAAAAGCTGGCGCCTGCGAAGTTCAATACCCCTACAAATCCGAATTGAATATTCAGGCCCAGACAGGTGAGGACATAGACCAGGACCGTTCCCACTAAAAAGAGTACAAAAGGATCATCGTAAAAATAGAGGCTTACGGCCAGGACCCCCATAACCACGGCGATGGAAAAAGCACGTTGGTTATCCTTTGCACTTTCTCCCACAACATCCAGGACCCGCAGATACTTGAACGCGGTCACGACGAGTCCCGCTCCCAGAAGGAGCCCGAAGATCACCATCTGCGACTCGCCTGCCAGGAAAAACACCATATAGACGACGCCCGCCAGCACCGCAAGGAGAGAGGGTAAAAAAGAAGAACGTTTCCTTGATGACTCAGACATACGTTTAGACTCTTTCCGTTTCCTTTTCGCCCAGAAGGCCGGTGGGTTTAATGGCGATCAGGACGATGACCACACCAAAGGCAAAAACATCCTTGTATGCACTGGCAAAAGGCAATGCCGCAGCACCTACGGTCTGCAGCAGGGCGAAAAGGAATCCGCCTACAATGGCGCCGTAAATGTTTCCAAAACCCCCAACGGCGGCAGCGGAAAAACCGATGGCCCCCAGAAGCAATCCCATATTAAAACTCAATTCGTTATAATACAGGCCATAGATAACACCGGCAAAGGCGGCGAGGCCGCTCCCGATGGCAAAGGTAACATACACCACCATGTTAAAGTTGATCCCCATGATTCGAGCCGTTTCTTCGTCCTGACTCACGGCGCGAATGGCCATCCCCAGCTTGGTGCGCTTGATAATGATTTGCACCAGTATGATCATCAAAATGCCGACAATGAGCATGGCAGTGTTGTCAAAGCGCAGTGTAAAATGTCCCCACGAATGACTCCAGTCAGGCAGGAGAGCCGGGAAGTGTTTGGGATTTGCCCCATCCGGATAGAACAGGCGGATAGACTCCCTGAGTACAGTCCCCAGCATCAGGGTAATCAACAGGGTGTTGAGAGGTGGCGCCCCTTTCAAGGGAATGATCAATACTTTGGCGATGACCGCTCCGAGAAAACCGATGGCCGCCATGGCGATCAGGGCCACGACCACCAGCGTGAAAGAGGGAGAGGTCAGGCCCACCAGCGCCAGACCGAGATAGACTGAAAATGCCGTAAAAACACCCCAGGTCAGCATATCTCCGTGAGAAAACTTGATGACGTTCAGCACACCGAAAAAGAGGGTGAACCCCACCGCTACCAAAGAGTATATCAACCCCAGCATGAGTCCGTTTACAGTATGCTGGGCTATCAGTCCAATGTCCATCAGGGATTTGTCCGTGTGTCAGATAGGAAACCGGCAAGTGGAGCGGGTTGATTTTCCCGCTCCACCTGTTCGGTTAGCGTCTTTTCAGCTTGCGCTTGCCGGAAGCGTATTCGGAATTCTTCCACGGCACCCACTTCCCGTCCTGGACCACATATTTGGTAATGGCCGGCGAAGTGTTCTGACCGTGTTCGTCAAAGGTCACGGAACCCACGATGGCTTCATAACCCTTGATATTTTCCATTCGCTTCACCACCGCTTTTCGGTTAGGGCCGACCTCTTCAATAACATCCAGAATCAGGTTCATGGCTGCAAAAGCGAATGGGCCAAATGCGTCCGGTGCTTCCTTGTATCCCACCTTGTTGTATTCCTTCAGAAACCATATGCCCCCGGGGAGATTTTCTACAGGCTCACCTTCTCTGAACGCTATGGTCCCTTCAGCAAAATCACCCGATCCCGTAATAAAGGCGTCGGAAATGATGCCTGAGCAACTCTGAAACTGGCTGGTGAGACCCAGTTTTTCCATCTGCAGTCGGATGCGTACTCCCAGTGGCGTCAGACCACCGAACCAGATAACGTCCGGGTTAAGTTTCTTCGCCTGGGTAAGCTCAGCGGTAAAGTCCTGTTGATCAGACGTAACACCGAAGCTTCCAAGAATTTTTCCCCCGTTCTCTGTGAGATACTTGGAGAAATATTCGTTCATACCCTTGCCGTAATCCGTTGTGTCATAGAGATTCACCCAGGTTTTGTACCCCAGGCCCGTGATGAATTTTGCGGCAATTTCATTCTGATTAATCATCGTACCGTTGATTCGGTGGATTTCTTTGTATTTGTTTCCGTAGGTAATGTCCGGATGGACTGCTCCCCAAACCACAACCGGCAGACCGAATTTGTGGTAAACATCCACTGAGGCCAGAGCCACCACGGAGCAATATTGGGCAACCGCAGCAATGATCTTCTTGTTTGCAGCCGCCTTTGTGGCCACCTGAACACCTGCGTTAGGCTTACACTCATCATCCAGGACCATCAGCTCATAATGATACTTGGCTTTGGGATCCGCGTTCCTCAGCTTTACCGCAAGGTCAGCCGAGTTCCTTCCCCCCACACCAATGGCGGAGACACCCCCGGTCAGGGGGCCGATGAAGGCCACTTCAACCGTGTCCTTTGCCATGACCGGCCCTGACGCCAACATCAGAAACAACCCTAGGATAAAACTTATGGATCTGTTCAATTTCATGATGATCTCCTCCTTTTTTAAAATATGGTTTTAATAAAATGCTTCACTTAATTTTACTTGAAAAAAGGTCGGATTGGACCTTGTTTTCCATATCGCGTCCGAACGCCCTTTGCTGTTAAACCATAACCGCCAATCCTGATCGTGCCAAACTACCATTTTTGTGAAGAGATATTTTATCAAAAAAGCAGGGCACACCCTAAACATATTTTGAGTATATTGTCAATCATTATTTCAAAAATTTATATTTTTAGTAAAAAAAGATATAATTAATGAGCAATCTGTCAGAAAGCATCCTAATTTTTTCACCACGCTTTTCACAGTCTTGCCGGATGTAAAAGCGCCCCAGCGAAAAATCCCATCCCCTCCTGATTCTTCCCGTCCTGATAGATGTGCAGCAGTTGGCCGTTCGTTGAAGCGGGGACATGGATCAAATGTACCACGGATGCGTGTTGGGCATGATCCGGGAGGGTGGTGGGGAGCTGGTTGGTGGCTTGCAGTAGAAATCTTTCATCAATATAGGTGCCCTTTTGATCCGGATAAATGGCGATGGGGACGATGTCCGCTTCCACGAGGTCGTTGAAAAAGTGTGTGCCATAAGAGACTTCCGGTGTGGAATCGCCCGATTCAAAGGCAATCTCACCTAAGGTAAGCGTGTTGTTGATATCTTCATACCCCACCCAGACGCCCAGGTTGATATCGTTACGGCCCCATCGCCCCGGACCGAAAAGGGCGTAGCGTTTTCCCGCCAGCAATCCGTTGATGTCACTCACAACGTGACCGATCTCCACTTTTTCCTCGGTGCGGGTGATCTGGTTGTAGGCCCGGGGATCCACATAAACCACATATTCAATGTTTTTGATAAGACCGTTGGTAACACCCTGGCACTGGTTCAGTTGAATAGGTAATTTAAGTAATTGAAACAAGGGTAAAAGATATTTCTGGACAAATGAAAATGGAAAACATAAGGTAGTCTACCCCAACTATGATAAAAAGGAGTAGATTATGT
>Ga0208902_1000974_pt1 | contig 14139 bp, 10 predicted proteins | sample AntAceMetag02UKH_FD_184767 | JGI IMG/M metagenome (GOLD analysis project Ga0208902, IMG submission 184767) | Saline lake microbial communities from Ace Lake, Antarctica - Antarctic Ace Lake Metagenome 02UKH (SPAdes) (version 2) | ecosystem: Environmental > Aquatic > Non-marine Saline and...
CAGGATAGCGCCTGATCAATCCTGCCTTTGGGAGTTTTCAGGGGCGAAATCAAATCAAAGGATATGCACGTAGAAACTCCAGTGGAATATTTTCGGACGCGGGTTCGACTCCCGCCGCCTCCACCAAAACCTAATCCAATACAGTCCAAAGAAGTACAGAACCCGCTAGAAATAGCGGGTTTTTTCTTGTTGGAACGCGATCTTTTCCCCTGGATCGGCAATTACCCGATCAATCAAATCAAAGCGCCTGAATTGCTTGCCGTCCTTCGCAGCGTAGAAAGTCGGGGAGTTCTTGAATCAGCCCTTCCTTTAAGTGTCGTTTTATACATTGTTGATGGTCTCCTTGATTATGAACCGATCTTGGCGATCATCTCCAACGCGAATTTTTTTGCATCCTCAAAGTCTCCCTGGTCGGGGTGTCCTTCAGCGCTTTGGGCCTCCTGGGCCCATGCCCTGTGTTCCGGTTTCTGCATCAGGGTTTCGATAATCTTTGGGTCCACACTTCCCCGGCAACCGAAGTGGCCGAGTATGGTTGCCTTGGAGGCGAGGCTGATGGCGTGTTCGAACGCCTGTTTTGGCAGTTGGCCGCCGCGTAGAGAACCGTGGGATGAGAAGAAGGCTACCTTTTGCCCCCCAGGGAGTTTCTTGATGAAGGGCTGAACCTTTCCCGGTACGCTGTGGGCAAGAACCGGGAATCCACAGAATATGATGTCATATCCGGCGATGCTTTCCACATCCTGGACGGGCTTGAGCTCTTTTGCGATGGGGATCGTTTCGTATATTGCACTGGCTAGCTTTTCCGTGTTGCCTGTTTTCGAGTAGTATGTGACCAACGCTTTCATATATCCTCCTTGCTACAGTGATTTGTCGCATATGGTACACAAAACTAGAGGGTCTTGCAACTTCACTTACCTCAATATCGAGATGCATATAATATTTTTGAAAAAAACAGGCTGGAATGATAGGGTATGCTTTATCTGACTGATTGGTGATGACTATGTTCAAGATTGCCACCTACAATGTGAATTCCATCCGCTCACGCCTCCATATTGTCATACCGTGGCTTCGGGAGAACCATCCCGATGTCCTGTGTATGCAGGAGACCAAGGTTGAGGATGCAAAATTTCCGGTGGGGGATTTCGAGCAGGCCGGTTACCATGTGATCTTCAGCGGGGGGAAACGGTACAGTGGCGTAGCCATAGCATCCCTGAAAAAGCCGGAGGAGGTCTCTTTCGGTATGGAGGATACGGAGCCGTTTGATACAGACCGCCTTATCCGGGGCGTATTCTCCGGCATATCGGTATTGAACCTGTATGTACCTCAGGGACGCGGCAGGGATCTGCCCCAGTTTCAGTACAAACTTCAGTGGTTTGACCGGCTTCGCAATTTTCTGAAAAGGCATTATTCCCCGGATGATATGCTTGTCTGCTGCGGGGATATTAATGTTGCCCGTGAGACAATTGATGTCCATGATCCCAAAAGACTCCTGGGACATGCCGATTTTACGCCGGAGGTGTGGGACGCTTTCGACTCCATCACTTCGTGGGGCCTGTCCGATGTCTTCAGAAAACATCATCCTGGAGAGGCCGGACAATACGCGTTTTTCGACTACAGGGTTCCGGCGGCGGTAAACAGAGGACTGGGCTGGCGGGTTGATCATATACTCGCGACCTCTTCGCTGGCCAACTTGTCGGTTGACTGTCATATTGATCTTGAACCGAGGCTTGCCGAAAAACCGTCTGACCATACAGTGATGGTTGCCGAGTTTGAAAACCTGCCATGAAATAAATACACTCACGTATCTAATCCGGCTATCTTACATTTTTCTTGAGAATTACCACGGAATCAAGTAGTAAACCCGAATGCAGGGGGGGATGGGTTCGCTATGCTTGTATCATATGCCGGCATTTTAAGAGAGGGAGCATTCTTGTATGTTCTTCCAGTACTTGCAGAGAGATGAGCCAGTACGTCTTGTAAATATTTTTCAAGGAGCTGATATATATATGGGTGATAACGCCAAAACACGATTAGCGGAACTTTCCATCAATACGATGCGTTTTCTTGCGGTTGACGCGATACAGAAGGCGAAATCGGGACATCCGGGGCTGCCTATGGGTGGCGCGGCGATGGCCTATACCCTGTGGACGAGGCACCTGAAACATAATCCTTCAGATCCGGGCTGGGCGGACAGAGACAGGTTTGTCTTATCGGCAGGACATGGTTCTATGCTCCTCTATGCGCTTCTATATCTAACCGGTTACGATCTGTCACTTGAAGATATTGAGAAATTTAGAACGTGGAACAGTAAAACCCCGGGACATCCCGAATTTGGCAGGACGCCGGGCGTGGAGGTTACAACCGGGCCGCTGGGCCAGGGCATAGGAGACGCGGTGGGCATGGCTGTTGCGGAGGCCCATCTCGCCGCTAGATATAACCGCGCCGATCTGAAGATTGTAGATCATTATACCTACGTCATTGCAGGTGACGGAGACCTGATGGAGGGAATATCCTGCGAGGCCTGCTCGCTGGCGGGCCACCTTAAACTCGGCAAGCTTATCGTCCTGTATGATGATAATCGTATATCGCTCGCAGGTTCAACAAGGCTTTCATTTACCGAGGACGTTGGAAAACGGTTTGAATCTGCCGGCTGGCATGTACAGCATGTCGAAGAAGGCAACGATGTGGACACCATAGACCGGGCGATCGGTCTCGCAAAAGAAGAGCAATCTCGGCCTTCGATAATCTGCATAAGTACAATAATAGGTTATGGATCTCCCGGTAAGCAGGGTAGTGCTTCCTGTCACGGATCGCCGCTCGGAGTGGAGGAAGTTGCCGCCGCCAAAAGGAATCTTGGCTGGCCGGTGGAGCCGGGATTTTTTGTACCGGAAGATGTTCTGAAACACATGCGCGGCGCCGTAGAGAGGGGGCGGAAACAGGAGTCTGAATGGAGATCCACCCTTGAACACTACAGGGAATTTTGTCCGGAAGATGCCGCCGAGTTTGAGCGTGTAATGGATGGAAGGCTGCCCGCGGACTGGGAATCGGCCCTCCCTGAATTTGGCAGTGACCTGAAGTCTCTCTCCACCAGGAAGGCGTCGGAGGCAGTTTTGCAGGCGCTTGCGCCCGGTATGCCGGAGCTTATGGGGGGGACAGCCGATCTGAATCCTTCCACGCTTGCGTGGCTGAAGGGTTTTGGAGATTTCCAGCCTGCTGGAACGGGATCGGGAGATGTTCCCGGCGCGGTAGGCGGTGAATGGAGTTACAGGGGACAGAACGTGCACTTCGGTGTCCGGGAGCACGCAATGGGAGCAATTGCAAATGGTATGGCTCTACATGGCGGGATTGTTCCCTTTGTCGGCACATTCTTTGTCTTCTCCGATTATATGAGGCCTTCGATGCGCCTCGCTGCCCTTATGGGTGCCCGTGTTATCTATGTGTTTTCCCACGACAGTATCGGTGTGGGTGAAGATGGTCCAACGCACCAGCCCGTGGAACACCTGATGAGCCTGCGCAGTGTGCCCGGATTGACGGTTATACGGCCGGCAGACGCGTCGGAAGCGGTGGAGGCGTGGCGCTTTGCCCTGAACAACGATAAAGGTCCCACTGCGCTGGTCTTTTCCCGTCAGAATATTCCGATCTTGGATCGTTCGAAGTATGCCCCGGCAGACGGCCTCCAGCAGGGGGGATATACAGTGTGGGAATCATCGGTCAACACGCCGGATGTGATCCTGATAGGCACGGGCTCAGAGCTGCAAGTCGCGCTTGATGCCGGCAAAAGCCTGAGCGAAAATAATGGCATAGCGGTTCGCGTAGTTTCACTTCCATGCTGGGAAATTTTTGACGGGCAACCGGAAGAGTACAGAGAAAAGATTCTCCCGTCATCCGTGAAAGTACGTGTGGCGGTGGAGGCGGGGATCAAACTGGGATGGGAACACTATGTGGGTCTGGATGGCGCGGTTACAGGCATGGATGGATTCGGGGCCAGCGCGCCCGCGCCGGTCCTGTATGAAAAATTCGGCATTACCGTACAGCGCGTCATAGAAACGGTCAAAAGTTTAATGAAAAGATAGAAATCTGCTGCTTTGAACTGAAGGGTTGATCAGATATGGATCTCCAGATCAACATTGGCAATTATCGGCACTTGCTGGATGCCGTTCTTGTTAAATTAGAAAAGGACCGGATAGTGGATCGCATCTGGTCCGGCGACTATACGGTCTGGGGGCCTGAACCTGCCGAAATCAGCAATCGTCTTGGCTGGCTGAACAGCCCGCAGGCGATGAGCGGCAAAATTGATGACCTACGGAAACTGGCCTTCGAGCTGCATGAAGAAAAATATACCCATGCCCTTCTTCTTGGCATGGGGGGGTCCAGTCTGGCTTCCGGGGTTCTTAGAAAAATCTTTGGTTCTCGTGACGGGTATCTGGACCTGAGCGTGCTTGACAGCACCGATCCGGGTGCCGTACTGTACCATGCGGGTCGGCTCGATTCTGCCAGGACACTCTTTATCGTTGCCACCAAGTCCGGTACTACCACAGAGACCATTTCATTTCTTAAATACTTTTATAACCGGGTATCTGATCGTTTAACGGCAGAGGTGGCCGGGGACCATTTTATCGCCATTACTGATCCGGGCTCGCCGCTTACCGAAATGGCCGATCAATACTCTTTCAGGGCCTCCTATCTGAATGATCCCGATATTGGTGGGCGCTACTCGGCTTTGTCTTATTTCGGATTGTTGCCCGCGGTTCTCATGGGTGTAGATGTAAAATCTTTACTTAACCGTTCTTTTGATATGGTTGAGAGCTGCAGAAAGACCGGTCTTTCGGTCGAAGACGGCAATCCCGGCGTTATGCTCGGCGCTGTCATTGGCATGCTGGCAGAAGCCGGCCGTAACAAACTGACGATTATTGCATCTCCGCAGATTGCGAGTTTCGGTAACTGGGTGGAACAGTTGATAGCCGAGAGCACCGGTAAGAAAGGGAAGGGCATTTTGCCTGTAGTGGGCGAACCTGTGGGACCGCCCGGAGTTTATGACGATGACAGGGCCTTTGTTTATCTGAAAATGGTGGGGGACGATTTATACGACGAAGCAGTAGATGCCCTAGAAAATGCGGGAAATCCCGTTGTAAAATTATACCTTGATAATCTCTACGATCTCGGCGGACAGTTTTTCCTGTGGGAGATGGCAACCGCTGTCGCGTGTCACCTGTTGAAGGTAAATCCCTTTGACCAGCCCGATGTTGAGTTGGCCAAGTTACTGGCCCATAAAATGATGGCGGAATATACAAAAAATGATCTTCTACCGCATGAAGTTCCGGTATTAACTTCCGGTGGAATCACAGTTTATGGCAGTGTGAAAGCTGGCAGTCCTGAAGAAGCCCTGGCCAAATTTCTCGGCCATACTAGACCGGGCGACTATGTGGCTATTCAGGCATATCTGCAGCCGACAGATAAAACCGATCGTGCCTTGGATGAATTAAAAACGACAATTCGCGACAAATACGGGCTTGCCACGACCGCCGGTTATGGTCCCCGCTATCTCCACTCAACCGGCCAGTTGCACAAAGGAGATGCTGGCAGGGGCCTGTTTATCCAGCTTACCGCCGATGATGAGCGGGATGCACCCATCCCCGATGAGATAGGATCCGGGAATTCCTCCGTTTCCTTTTCCGTGCTTAAAAGGGCCCAGGCCATGGGTGACCGGAAGGCCCTGCTGAATGCGGGGCGCCATGTGATACGCTTTCATTTGGGTGCTGGTGTCCCTGTATCTTCGGTTCGCAGGTGGTTTCTTTGTTAGACAGCGCATTTTTCGAGTCAATGTTCTCTAACCGTTGTTATCAAACTTAGCTCTATCGCAGCATTTTTTAGAGCAGATATTTGTGATCAGTGCCGGTAGGGTAGTATGGGTAACGATACATATAATCTGAACTAAAATAAAAAAAGCGAGCAATAGACTGAAAAATATAGAGATAATCTTGATTTTTGACGCCTTAAATCTTTTTGATATCATTCACTCCTGTGCTTACCAGCTTCGCCCTTGATCATATCCAGCTCCGGATTGCCCACCCACCCGCTTTTTGCATCCGGTTTGTTGTCAAACAGAGAGACATATGGTTTAATATCCAGAAGCGGAGTGCCATCCAGTATATCCACATCTCCAATCTGCAATATATTGCCCTTAACATTTTCTAATTTAACAATAGAAAGGCCTATGGGATTTGGCCTGTTGAAATGTCTTATGGAGAAAATTCCGTGTTGTTCGTCCTCTAAGAAAGGCATTGAAATTAAGGAATATCCGTTGGACAGATGAAAATGGTAGATGAGGATGAGATGAGAGAATTGCTCTATATCCTTGAGCCCATCCGCGTATTCCGGGAATACCTCTACTGAACCCTTTGCATCTTTTGCAAATGTGCCTTGAATAGGTGTATTTGTTTTATCAGTAAATCCTGAATGTATAATCCCAATAGCCTTGTATCTTATCTCATCTATATTGTTCAACTTTTCATCCTCACTTTTTACACAGGTCTAAGTTATGTGGTTTCACAATATATACACAATAAATATCTACTCTATTCCTACCCAACATTTTGAACGTTACCAATAATTTAATATTATGTCCCGGTAATTTTCCCATTTTACTTTGAGTGATGGCATGAAACCGGGAAGGGCAAAAGATTCAAAGAGATTATTTCACGCCTGACAATCTAATTTAAAGATGAAATAAAACGAGGAACTGATAATGAGCATGAATAAAATGAAGAACATTGAAAATCCAAACTGAGTTATAACCCAACTGCTGACGAGTGGAAAAACAACCGGGAGAACGCTCCCTGCTCCGACTATTCCTGTGTATAATGCCCTGTTTTCATTAGTCGACACTTCAAGCAGGATTCCGCTTACAGCTATAGTATGAAGTGTAAAGACAATGCCACCAGCTAAAAATGCAAGGTTAAGGGAAAAATGCCCCGGCAATATCAGCACAAACAAGGGGATAATTAAGGCTAACATTGAAGTAAGATACAATAAGTGTTGATATTTCACTTTCTTAGAATGATAAAAAAGCAACGCACCAACAAGAACTCCTCCAATTACTTTAAAGATCAGATAATTACCAATATCACTGCCGGTGGCATTTAAGGCATCTTTTGCGTAAAGTATTAAAAAGGGCATCAGAGCCAAAGAAACCCCCTGGGTATTACTAACTAAAAGATAATACAGCAATTTTTTATTCGCCCGAATTTCGCGCAAAATAATGCTAATGAAATTCTTATATTTATATATCTCTTGTCTTGATACTCTTGCTTCTTTCAGTCGCCAGAAACCTGCAGATGCAATTGTGAGCATCACGGTTGCAATAACAAACAGAAACGCGTAGTTGTCTGGATATGGTTTTAGCGTCAGAACTCTACTCGCGAAATAGGCTGATGCAAAGAAACCCGCACTTACTATTGCCTGCTTAATCGAGAAGAAAGATTTCCTGCTCTCCAGTAAAACTGATTTTCCGAGTATATCTGTATAACCGATGTTAGCAAATCCCCCGCTTGTCGAGAACACAGAGATGAATAAAAAAATCATTATAATTAAAAAGCTGCCCGTTATCCATGAAGATAAAAAGAAAAGAAACGCCAGGCATGCCAAAGCAAAGATCCTCGCGTTTATTCCAAATAAAAGGCAACCTTTCTTCATCGGTCGATTATTAATGAATGGAGCAAAAAATAACTGGCTGAGGTGAGAGCCTCCAAGCATTATAGCCGTTAACAGGCCAATATGCACAGAAGTGCCTCCGGCATCGACCATCATGGCAGGGATAATCGTATCAACATCCATAAAGTTCTTAGCTAATGCGAGAAACAAGGCATGCCATAAAAGAGCATAATAATTGTGTCTGGATATTTTCTTTGTTAAATTCATTTAATAAGAGTGTACCAGAGCCGTTAACCTCTACTTCTTTTTATTTTTCATGGCCTCCTGAAGCTTGGCCCCCAGGGAACCAAGTCCGCTGGTTGAGCTGTCTTCACTGTAAACCACCACGTTTTCCCTGTCGCCCGGGGCACCGTTGAAATATTCACCCAGAACTTCCCGGCTGTGTATATCTTCGTGGCAGTAGGCGCACAGATTTTCCCAGTTGCTGCCATCCGGGGGATTGTTGTGATGGTTGCCGTCTTTGTGATGAACGGTCAAGAGATGTCTATTAGTATGATCAAATTCTCTGCCGCACCGCGCGCATACCAGGCCGTGAATCGCAAGCGAGCGTTCCCTGTAGTCTTCCCCCGCCGGCTTTTTCATGCCCTCTTTCATTTCCCGCACAACGTCACCGACAGACTTCTGCGTCTTCGGTTTGTCGCTCCTGACTCTCGATCTTATACGCCCTGTCCTGTTGTCAAAAGAAATCTTTGCCAATGCCCGCAATCCTCTCTCTTCAGTCCATCGGGAAAATCTGTATATGATAATCTTCTTATAAACAAGGGGAAAAAGATTGTCAATGGAAGGTCCAATGGAAGTGAATTCCCGGAATTCCTACTCCAGCAGATTTGTTTAGAATTTCTTGTTGCATTTTTATTTTTTTCGTGTCTAATCATGCCTATGATATCTATGGTGTGTATGACTCTTTTCAGCAAGTTGGGGTCTCAAGTTGGTCCCAGTCGTCTATTATTGACTATATTAGATGGTGGACTAATCGAGGCGAATCCACGAGAGAAGAATATCAACATTTCACCAACGTCCCCTTTGCCCCCCCCATCGATGATTGGTATCATCCTAATCTCAACTTGTAAAAAATACCATATGTGTGCATAAAGTCCTTGCAAAAAGTATCATGTTTATGGGTAACAGGGGTATACGAGCAGTAGAGGGCATCCCCTGTTTTAGTGATCGAATGATTTTTTGGATGATGGTCAAAGAACCGGGACGATCAGAGCACCCGCAAAGAAGAAAGTAAATTAATATGAGAAGTGTCCCTAATTTAGTACAGATTTTTTCATCTATAAACATCTCGTTGCCCGTGGACGCTGTTTACAGGCGTCTCGGTTACAAGAGGGGCATAACAAAGGTTGACGAGCGAGAAAAGGAAAAGATAGAACGACATATAGAATATGCGGCCTCTCTTGTCTCACTGAAGGGAGCAGGTCTGCGGGTTCCTCTGGAACGTGTGGATCCGGCGCTGGTTGTCCTTGGGACAGGCACTGACATCAAAAGCGCGAAACTCGCCGGATTCCTTAAAGGGTGCAAAGAGACCCTCTTTATCGGGTCAACAGCCGGGAGCGCGGTAATGAACGCCATACGGGGAGATATTGAAGGGGGTGACATGGCTCGCGGTGTGGTCATCGACGCGGTGGCAAGTGAGATGGCGGATGCGGCGCTTGACTGGATTGTGGGATTTTTTAATCGCCTGCTTGCCAGGGAGAGCGCCCGTCTCACGAAGGGGCGCTTTTCTGCCGGGTATGGTGATTTTCTGCTTGAAAATCAGAAGATGATGTATGATATGCTGGAACTCGACCGTATAGGAGTCACGATAAACGAAAACTTTATTCTCATGCCGGAAAAATCTGTTACAGCCGTAGTGGGGATTCACGCGTAGAGGAGACACGGGTAAAGAAAATGTTACTGAAAGACAGAATCAAAGAGCGGATAATTGTACTGGACGGTGCCACGGGCACCGAGTTGCAAAAGAAGGGAATGCCCGCTGGTGTGTGTCCTGAGGTCTGGTGTCTAAATAATCCCGATATAATCAGCGATGTGCATGCCGGCTACCGGGACGCTGGCTCCGATATCGTTTACACGGCCACATTTGGGGCGAACCCTGTCAAGATGAGCCAGTACGGCGCTTACGATGTGGTTGAAATCAACAGGGAGCTTACACTGCTGGCAAGGCGCGCGGTGGGCGCGGATGTTCTCCTTGCGGGTGATATATGTTCCACGGGACGCTTTGTCAGACCCTTCGGCGATCTGGATTTCGAGGATGCTGTTGATGCTTACAAAGAGCAGGTAAAAGGACTTTTGGAGGGAGGAGTCGATCTTTTCGTCATAGAGACTATGATGGACATCCAGGAGGCCAGAGCGGTCCTTATTGCCATAAAGGAATTGACCGACAAATTTACCATTGTGACTATGACTTATGAAAAAAACGGCAGAACGCTGAACGGCACAGATCCCGTGACTGCTCTGATAACGCTGCAGAGCCTCGGGGCTGACGCTGTAGGCTGTAACTGCTCCACCGGGCCGGAAGAAATGGTAGGATTGATAGAGACAATGAAGCCCTGGGCCACTGTTCCACTGGTGGCAAAACCGAACGCGGGGATGCCCGAACTTGTCGACGGCAAAACCCTGTTTGATATGGAGGCGGATACATTTGCCTCATTCGGAGCGGAATTTGTCTCGAAAGGGGTGAATCTCATAGGCGGGTGTTGCGGGACAACCCCTGAACATATCCGGAGTCTGAAAGAGAAGATTGCCGGCAGCAGGCCCGTCTCGCCGATGAGAGATTCAATCAGCGCCCTGAGCTCCGCGAGGGCTTCTGTTGTTCTCGAAGGAGCAAGGACGCTTTCAATTGTCGGAGAGCGTATCAATCCGACGGGGAAGAAAGCCCTCCAGCAGGAGCTCCTTGAAGGCAGGATGTCTCTTGTCCGGACAATGGCAAAAGAACAGGAAAATAGGGGTGCATCACTTCTCGATGTTAATATGGGCATGCCGGGCATTGACGAAAAAGAGACAATGCTGAATGCGATAGGGAATCTTTCCGTGGCCTCTGACCTGCCTCTGGTTATCGATTCCTCAAATATCGATGTGATAGAAGCGGCACTGCGGTTATATCCGGGTCGCGCGCTTATCAACTCTATTTCCGGGGAGAGAGAAAAGATAGCCAGGCTTCTTCCAGTGGCGGCAAAATATGGGGCCATGTTCATACTTCTTCCACTTGCGGATGGTGATATTCCTGAAACAGCGGAGAAAAGGAAGAAAATTATCGAAGATGTGTTCAAAAAGGCCGCGGCTCTGGGCTTTACGAAGTCTGATATAGTTATCGATGGTCTTGTCATGGCCGCGTCGTCCAACTTTAAGGCGCCAATGGAAACCCTGAAGACGATTGAATGGAGCAGCAATGTCTTCGGGGCCAATACGATTGTCGGTCTCTCCAATGTCTCTTTCGGGATGCCGGAACGTAAGTGGCTGAACGCGTCTTTTCTTGCCATGGTGGTGTCGAAGGGCCTGACTATGGCGATCGCCAATCCCGGGGTGGAGGAGCTAATGAACACCAAGATGGCGGGCGACGTGCTCGCTGGAAGGGATAGAGATGCCTCGAGGTATATAAGTCATTTCTCACAAATGCCCCCAAAGGTAAAACAGGAAGAAGCCCCTTCTCACAAAACATCCGAGGACAAGGTGTTTCAAGCTATTCTTGAGGGGAACAGGGAAGATATAGAGCAACTGCTTTCCGGCGCTATGGATTCAGGAATGGGCGCGCAGAAGATAGTTGACGAAATCATGATTCCCTCGATCACGGAAGTTGGTGATCTGTTTGACAGGAGAGAATATTTTCTTCCACAGTTGATAGCGAGCGCCGAAACGATGAAAAAAGGTATCGCCTTTCTTGAACCATGGCTCGGGGATGACAAGCTGGAGAAAAAACAGAAGGGTCTTATCATCATCGCGACGGTAAAGGGGGACGTTCACGATATAGGTAAAAACATAGTGGCTCTGATGCTGAGGAATCATGGGTTCGAGGTGGTTGACCTGGGCAAGGATGTGTCTGCCGAGATCATTATACAGGAGGCCCTGAATCTCAAACCTTCCGTTATCGGCCTGTCCGCCCTGATGACCACCACCATGATAAACATGAAAGAGGTGATAGAACTAGCAGAGCGAAAGTCCCTCGACTGTAAATTCATGGTGGGTGGAGCGGTGGTAACAAAGGCCTATGCAAAGTCGATTAGCGCCCATTATGCCAAAGACGGTGTGGAGGCGGTCAGGGTAGTCGAAAAGCTGATCCCGTGATTTTCAGAAACACTTATGAAATTTTAGTTGCCATCCGCAGGTATTTCCCGGATGACAAACTCCTCAGAATGATCCTACGTCAACTTAGAGAACGATAAGCAAAGGATAGAAAGATATGTTTGGACACAGCGGCAGATATTTAAGGGTCAATCTCAGTTCCGGCACAATTACCGAAAAGACCTATGACGACACATTCGCCAGGATGTATCTCGGAGGGAACGGATTCGCGGCAAAGCTGATTTACGACAATGTTCCCCCGGCTGTTGACCCGCTGGATCCGGAGAACGCCATCGTATTCGCAGTGGGACCGCTTACCGGTACTCCCGTATGGGGAACCAGTCGTGGGCATATTGCCGCCATGTCTCCACTTACGGGTTTCTTTGCCGATTCCAATTACGGAGGTGATTTTGCGTTTGTCCAGAAAATGACCGGCTTCGATGCCATATTTATCACGGGGAAGGCCGACAAACACGTATATCTCTATGTTTCTGAAAACGGAGCGGAGCTCCGGGACGCAACATACATATGGGGAAAGAATACAGAGGAAACCAACGATATCCTTGAGGAGAAGGCGGGAAAAGGTTCAATGGCAGCGTCAATCGGCCCGGCAGGTGAGAATGGCGTCATATTAGCAAGTATTATATGTGGTGGAAAGAGACCTGGGGCCATGGGTAGGGGTGGCATGGGAGCCGTCATGGGAAGCAAGAACCTGAAGGCCATTCTAGTAAAAGGTGACAGAAAAACCGAAGTCGCCCATCCGGAAGAGCTAAAAGCGTTTTTGAAGGGAAAACTTTCCCAGCTGAAAGCGAACAAGGGCGGTATGACAACCTTTGGGACCGCGGCATTGCCGAAGCTGACGAACTCCAAGGGACTTTTCGGTACACGGAACAATACGCGAGAGACATTCGATGACTGGCAGGACATATCGGGTGATTTATTTATCGAGCAATATCAAGGTAAACGTACCGCATGTCACGGATGTGTTCTTGCTTGTGGAAAAACAATTGTCCCCAGCGAAGGTGAATTTGCCGGTAAGACCATCAAGATGCCTGAATATGAAACACTCTACTCAATGGGTTCAATGCTTGAAAACAAAGACATTAATTCCATATTCAACGCAAACCACATCTGCGACCTCATGGGGCTGGATACCATAAGCCTGGGTGTTACACTGGCATTTGTCGCCGAATGCATGGAAAGGGGAATAACAACAGAAGAAGAGCTTGGAGGGAAGGTCTCTTTCTGCGACGGGAAATCCTTGCAGGATCTGATAAGGGAAACGGTCTCGAAGGAAGGAATAGGAAAGTATCTCGCCATGGGCTCTCTGCAACTCTCGAAGCTGTTCGGCAAAGATTCATATAAGTATCTCCATGCTGTAAAGGGTATGGAAATGGCAGGACATTCAGCACGTGGTCTACGGGAGATGTCCCTGGGATACGCTGTTTCCACGAGAGGCGGAAGCCACCATGACACAAGGCCCTTTTACCCCGGAACGCATCCGGACCACGGTTTCGACAAGGTTCCGGAATATGTCGTCAAAAGTAACTATTTTACGGCTGTGGGAGACTCTCTTGTCATATGTCGATTCATTGCCGAGGGCATGCTTGACCCCACCTCAATAAGCGGCAGTATGGCAACAATGGTCAACTATGTAACAGGCTGGGATCTCGACGTTGACGGACTGGAAGAAATTGGCGAAAGGATCTACAATATTGAGAGGCTCATTAATACAAGGCGCGGCGTAAGCCGAAAAGACGATGTCCTTCCCTATCGGGTCATGAACGAGCCGATCCCTGACGGGCCTTCAAAGGGAAGGTACTGCCCACGGGAGATGCTCGACACCATGCTCGACAGATACTACAAACTTCGTGGATGGACAGAGGACGGAATACCCACCGATGATAAATTGAAGGAACTGGGTCTGACATAGGGATAAACACGCATATTGTGTCGTTCCTCGATCAAATTTCTCGGGAAACATATTTCATCTCAGAAGGAGGGTAGTGTAAAAGAACGTTTGCCGGAAGTCATGGAGGTGCAGATACGCTGGTGCTCCCCGCCGAGAGACAGGTTTCCGCCAAGGTAAATTCCCCATGACCAACCCTGTTGTCCTCTCCGCTGCGAAGCTCGTTTCCGATTTGCAAATTT
>Ga0208902_1000976_pt1 | contig 14119 bp, 14 predicted proteins | sample AntAceMetag02UKH_FD_184767 | JGI IMG/M metagenome (GOLD analysis project Ga0208902, IMG submission 184767) | Saline lake microbial communities from Ace Lake, Antarctica - Antarctic Ace Lake Metagenome 02UKH (SPAdes) (version 2) | ecosystem: Environmental > Aquatic > Non-marine Saline and...
ATTTACATTAATCGAGCTGGTAATAGGGATGTTAATTTCATCTATCATTTTAATTACAGTTGTAATAATTGTAGTCAGTTCTAAAAAATGTTTTATTAAAGGAACAAATCAGTTGAATTTACAAAGAGATTATACTTTTATTGTTCAGTTATTATCAAAAAATATTCGCTTAGGTAATAAAGATTCTACTTATATCTATGCAAATTATTCTGCTTATGAAAATGGAACAACATCAGAGAGTGGAAATTGTATCCAAGTTAACTATTCATCGGGAAAAGAGTTTGTTGCATATAAAGACAATATGAATTTGGTTGTGATAGATACAAGTGGAACAAAGAATGAACTTGTTACCCAAAATATTGATAATTTATCATTTTATTTTAATAACGTTTCCGGCATAAATAAATATTTGTGCTTTGATTTAAGTATATCTTCCAACGAAAAGGTCATAACCATGCAACAAATAATATATTTTCGTAATTAGAGGATTTTTTATATGTCTGTAATTTTCTTTATATTGGGTCTGTTTATTGGTAGTTTTCTAAATGTGGTAATTTATCGTTTACCGCGAAATGAATCGATCATATCACCAAGATCACATTGTCCTCACTGCGGTAAAAAAATTCATTTTTTTGACAATATACCTGTAATAAGCTATATGATCTTGCAAGGAAAGTGTAGATATTGTAAAAATCAAATATCGCCCCGCTATTTGATAGTAGAACTTATAACAGCAGTTGCATTAGTATCTTTATACCATATTTTTGGTATAAACATGGAAATGTTATTTTTTTCAATCTTTGTATTGATCTTGATAACCATTTCTTTCATAGATATAGAAAATATGAAAATACTAAATAAAATAGTTCTCCCGGGTATAGCAATTGGGTTATTTATGACTTTGATTTTCCGGCCGGATAATATTGTACAATCCATTTTAGGAATGATATGTGGTGGTGGCGTGTTGTTATCCTGGTTTTACATCGGTAAACTATTATTTAGGAAGAAGGAGAGTCTGGGCGCAGGTGATATAAAATTTGCAGCTCTAATAGGTGTTTTCCTTGGTGTAAAAACCACCTTAATAGCACTTTTTCTCAGCTCTTTATTTTTCACATTGATCGCAATTTTCCTGATATCACTTAAGAAGGCAAAACTCGATAGCAAAATACCATTTGCACCGTTTCTAGCCACGGGAGCATTAGTAAGCATGTGTTTTGGGAATAAACTTTTATCATGGTATTTAAATCATTTTATAGTATAATGAAAAATATGACAGAAATAATAAAATCAGAAAACGGCAGTGTCTTAGGAATGGTATTAATTTTTTTCCTTGTAATGACCATCATCGGCATTGCACTTCTCACAATGGCATCTCAGGAAGCGGTTTTGTTTGAAAAACAATTAGACAAAGCAAAAGCTTTTAGAATGGCAGAAAGTGGGATTGACATAGCATTGTGGAGAATAAATAATGGTCCGAATTATTTAGGCACATTTTCAAATGATTCGATATCGGTAACTTATGATTCTACTTCAATGGTACTGAATTCAACCGGTACGTCGGGTTCACATCAACAAACATTATCGGTAAATTTATACGAAGATCATCCATTTAATCATATTGTCAGCTATTCAGGCACATTAGATACAAGTAATTTTTCTATGGATGTTGTATCCGGACATGAAGTAAAATCTTTTGATGCATTACCGACAATAGATTTAAATTATTTCATTGGAATAGCAGATCATATCGATACCACTGATATGACCTTTCAAGCTGCTTCATTAAGCGGGATTTATGTTGTCCTTGGTGATGTAACAATGAAAAATGGAACGGTTTTAAATGGAACTATGGTTCTTACCGGATCAATAAGATTTATTGGCCATGTTGAAATCCATGCCCAACAGATACCTGATACGACTATATATTATCCTGCATTAGTTGCTCTTGATACTTCGCAAACTCTTGAGTCAGAGATTTATGGATTCCCTAATTTGATAGTGGAAGGTGCAATATATTGCAGTAATTTTGTAATTTTAAAAGGTGGAACAATATCCGGACCGATCGTAGCTAAAGATATTGTATTAATGGCAAATGTTGTAATCGATGATGATGGAAGTGATAAATATTATAATTTTTTTCCGGGGGTGGAAGAAGAAGAAAAATTAGATAAATATATAGCCAGAGGTAGTTGGACTTATGATAATTGAGAGTGTCTATGTTAATTAAGAAAAAAATATCGGTTGGCATCGATATCGGAAGTAATATGATAAAAATCATAGGTATTCAAAAAAAAGAAAAAATATCTATAGAATTTATCAATTCGATAGACCTATATCATAACAAAACAACAAAAATATCTGAAGACTTAAAAGAGAATCAATTAGTTCCATTAACAAGTAATATCAATTTGATAGACCTATATCATAACAAAAAAATAAAAAAACCTGAAGATTCAAAAGATACTCAATTAGTTCCATTAATCCGTGAAATAACAAATGGTTTAAAAAAATTTAAAGTAAGTAAAGTTAATGTTTCCATTTCAAGCATAAATGCTGTCGTTCGCATCTTTGAAATGCCATTAATATTCGGAGATGATTTGAAATCTGCAATTAAGTGGAAATTAAATAATGTACTTCCGTATGTACCCCAAGATATTGAGTTTGATTACCAAATACTTAATAAAAATGAAGACAACACATCACAGGAGGTTCTGGTCGGCATAGTCCCGTCAAGCGAGATGAAAAGAATTTTAGATATCTTTTCAAGTGTAAATTTAGATCCAGATCTTGTTGATATTGATTCTCTGGCTGTTTATCACTGTTTTTGGTCACTTTATAATAATTTAAAAAATAAAACTGTTGCGTTGTTCAATATAGGCGCAGAAAAAACTTCAATAATAATAGTAAGCCCCAAACAAAACCCATATTTTACTTCCTTAAATTTAGGTGGCAATACTATAACTCGAGACATAATGAAAAATCTTCATACTTCCTTTTTAAATGCCGAACATATAAAAACCGGCTCATATTCTCATTCTAATAGTCAAATAGATAGCTCTAAAAAAATAGAAACAATAGATACAAAAAAATATTACAACTTTCTGAAATATAAATTATCATTAGAATTAAAACGATCTGAAATATATTATCAAACACAATATGGAGAAGATCAAATTGAAGATATTTTCATAACAGGTGGAGGCGCTAAATCCGATAATTATTGGAATCCTCTTAAGGAAGATATTATTGTAAATAACACAAAAAATAAAAATTTTGACGATATTGGCCCATTTTTCACTACAGCGCTGGGATTAGCATTAAGAGATTAAAGATGAAAAAAATTGAATTAAATCTATTAGGACATAAAGCAATTATAAGAAAAGAAGAAAAAATAAAATTTTCTATAATTTTTCTTTATGTCGCAATCTGGTGTTTTTCTATATTTATTCTTATCAATATTTATAAAACAAATTCCTATATGTATTCAATGTATAGAAAAGAAGCAGAAAAAATATCATCTGCATTATCGTCAGTCGAACCAAAATTCTCCAGAATTCAATTCCTTTATAATAAATATAAAAGGATAGAATCAAAAGAAAACATCTATAGAAAATCCTTCTACCGTCCGGGTAATTGCTTGAATAAAATGATTTTAATATCAGAAGCAATTCCTGATAACATAACATTAGATCAATTATCGGTAAATCCTAATGCTACTTCTAAGAAAGATGAAAAAATAAAATTGAGTGGAGTTATTATTATCGACGAAGGATTAAGCAGTTTACAGCGACTAAACCGTTTTAAAAATAATTTGGAATCTAACACCAATTTAATGAAAGATTTTACTAAAGTTGAAATTAATGAAAATAAAATAAGTAGAGAGAACAAAGAACCGATGATGTCTTTCATTATTAGGATATTTTAAGTATGAACTATAATCCAAACAAAAGATTGTCATTATTTAAAATCCATTGGATAGTACTTGCCGTACTTGCATATTCGTTAGCAATGGCATTATCAAATTACATATTTATCCAACCAATGGTTAAGAAATACTATAAATTACAATTACAAAAAAAAGAATTAAACCGCATCTATTCTTATTTTTCTCCTGTACTGGCTGATTCCACTCTACAATATTTGGAAAAAGAAATAAATAAAAGTGACTCGGAAAAATTAACTTTTGAAGCGCAACCAATAGAAACAAAAGATTTCGTAAAAGTATTTGTCGAATTAAATGGAATTGCAAGAAAAACAAACATAACACTTAATTCTATGACCCCGGGGAAAAATAATAATTTATTTTTTCGAACCTTTAATAAGAGAATAATAAATATAATATTTAATAGTACTTACCCGCAATTTTTAAATTTTTTAAATGCATTAGAAAAATCTAAATATCCCTTATTTATTGATTCATATAATATTGTAAAAAATAGTACTAACAATTACATTATCAGTATGAAAATATTTACAATTATAAAATGATGAGAAATAAAAAAAATAAAATAAGAATATTATTATTTTCACTCCCTGCGCTAATATTTATATGGTATTATAGTTACCATTTTAATATAAATATTGAAACGCCAAAATATATTTTAGAAGACTCGGATAAGTTAACAAAACAAACCATAAATGTTAAAACAATAATATATAAAATCTTTTCAAATGTTCCTAAAGAGGAAGATTTATTACTGAATGAATACTTAAATTACAATAATAATTATTTTGCTAATTTGAGAAATCCATTTATTTCAAATTATTCACAAAGAGAACTCAATTCAAAGAAATACGCAATAAAAAAGAACAACAATCATCAAACAACTAAAAATGTGAAAAAATCTAACAAATCTATTCCTAAAAAACCAAAAATTACAGCAGCTGATTTTAAGCTTATGGGAATTATTTATGATGAAACAAACCCGTCAGCAATCATCAATAATAATGTGTATCATGAAGAAGACATCATTAAAAATTGCCGAATAGTAAAAATTACTAATAATGGTGTAACCCTTCAATCAGGTAAAGAGCAGATATTCCTACCAGAACCTCAATCAAATAATTATAAATAATAACAAAAGAAAGAATAATGATCAGAGAAATACAAATATTTAAGAATTTATTGTTAATGATTTTATAAAAGGAGCTATAGAAAATGTCTAAAATAATTTTTAAAAATAAAATAATTTCAACATTATTGATCACTCTATTAATTTCTTACATACCGATACTTTTGCTTGCTCAAGAAGATATTACTTCAACTCGCAACTCTACAATATCCATCAATTTAAAAGATGTTTCCATTAATAATATGTTGAATGTCTTAAGTGAAAAAACCGGAATGAAATTTGTTGTAGATCCTGCTATTAAAAATCGAAAAATTACTGTTAAATTAAATAACATTCTGTCTAATAAAGCAGTATCAGCAATAATGGAATCAAATGGGCTTGGTTATAAAAAGTTGGAAGGAATTGATGTTTATATGGTTAATGACTATAATAAAATTATGGCGCAAACTGCAATCATAAAAAGAATTTCTTGTCAATTCGCAAGCGCAGAAAAGCTTCAAAATATAATAAGTCAAATTGTTACTAAAGGTTTTGGCGTCGTTTTATCAGATTCACGTACCAATTCTTTAATCATCAAAGAAAATCCTGAAAATATGAAAAAAGTAGAAAATCTGATAAGTGAATTAGATAAGCCTACTCCACAGGTATATATTGAAGCCGCTATCGCTGAAGTTTCATTAAACAAAGACAAAGAAGCTGGTTTAGAATGGCTATGGAAAGACCCAAATATTGCCAGCAATATCGATAGGGTAGGAACTAGATTTGATTTAAGACCAAGTGCATCTGGAGGCGGACCAATTAATATGGAAGGAGATCCTTGGGCACCAACTATGCCAATGGGTAGTGGGCTTGGAATAGGAATTGTAAATATACATATTGATGCTGTTTTACACGCCTTACAAACCGATTATGATCTAAATATCCTTTCACGCCCATATTTGGTAACTCTTGATAATCAGGAAGCCGAGATTGAAGTAGGCGATCAGATTCCCTACAAATCCTTAAATCAATATGGTATTACTTCCTATGAATTCAAATCTGCCTCTGTAAAATTAGTTATAAAACCACACATAAATAACGATAGTACTATGACAATTGAGTTACGGCCAAATGCGGACTTCCAAAATGGCCAAACTCCTGATGGTATTCCAATAATAGCAACGAGAAGAGCTCATACTATAGTAAAAGTAAAAAACGGTAAAACAATTGTAATAGGTGGTTTAATGCGTGAACAAAAAGTTGAATCTATAAGTAAAGTTCCAATTTTAGGTTCAATACCACTATTAGGTTTTCTTTTTCGCAAAAGTGTTCATAGCTCGGTTAAAACTGAATTAGTAATATTCATTACACCAAGAATTGTTACAGAAAAACTAACAGAAGAAATGTTGCAACCTGAAAAAAAACTCTCTGAAAAAGCTTTAAAAAAATTGGAAATTATTAAACCAAAAAGAAAAAAGAAATAGATTTAGAGCAAAGAATAATAATTGAAAAAAAACACTCTTAAATTATTAATATCTAATTGCTGTTTTTTTCTATAATTATTTTTTGTTTCCTTCAGGTGTCCTTATTTTTATTGGGGTATCCCATTACGGAAAAGTAGAATGTTATTTTTTTATCACAACATCATTTAATACTTTTTCTATACTTTTTTTATCACTAAATCCTATTTTCATAGTTAATACTAATATTTTATTATTAATAATAAATTCTGTGGGTAATTTTATAAAATCTTTTTCCGTTGTGATAAATGTATTTGATTTAGTTGATAATATTTTTTTTATCGTTGATCTTTGATATTTTTTATGATCTCTGAATTTTAGGTTATGCTCACAATCAATATTTAAACCTTTGATAGCTTTAAAAAACAAATCCGGTTTAGCAATACCACAAAATGAAGTTATCGGTTTTTTAATATCAATTTTTGCTTCATTATTTGAAATCAATTCATAAATAATGTCATATCCCTGAATATTTGACTGTTTTTTTAAATATTCTTTCACGCTATGTTTTGTATCTTTTTCATAAAAGATCAGATCACTATTTTTCAATCGAGATAACGAATCTCTTAATTTTCCAAAAGGAAAATATGTTTCGTTCTCACCTTTAAAATCATTTTTAAATATTAAAAGGTCAACCGAATGTAAAAGTTTTCTATGTTGAAATCCATCGTCTAATAATATCACATCCGGTTTGATTTCTTTTTCAATATATTTTGCACCTAAAAATCTATCTTCTGCAACCACAACCGGCGTGTTTTTTAAAGTTAATGCGAGCAAGGTTGGTTCATCTCCATAGTCAGCAGAAGTTTTATATAAATCCGTAAATTCTTTTATTTCATGAACTCCGGATCTCTCCCTTTTGTATCCTCTGCTTAATATCGCTACTTTATAATCCATATTAATTAATATTTTAGCAATTGCAATTGTCAGAGGTGTTTTCCCCGCTCCACCAATTGTAATGCTACCAATAGAAATAACAGGTGTATCTACTTTTTTTGATCTAAAAAAATTGTCATTATATAATTTATGACGAAAATTGATAATTACATCAAACAAAAAATTAAATGTTTTCAATGTTGCTTATTTTTATTTTTATAAAGAAGTTCTAACATGATTTCTATCATCTTTCCCGTAGAATTTTCAACCAGCAAATTATCCACAGCTTTTTTTATTCTTGCTTTTTTAATACTTTGATGATTGAAAGTTAAGACCTCTTTTTGGATTTCCGTGGAAAGTTCATCAGCAGTAAACTTATTTTGAATTAATTCTGTAACTAATTGATTACCATCTAAAATATTGATCATTCCGATAAAACGCATTTTAGTTACCAGTCGAGCAATAAAATAAGTAATAGGAGATGTTTTGTAAAAAATTACCATCGGTTTTTTATGTAGTGCTGCTTGTAAACTTGCAGTCCCTGAAGCAACCGCTATTGCCGATGAATGTGCCAACAAATAATTAATATCGCTTTTATATACATAGCAATTAGAGGTTACATAATATTTATCCCAAATTTCTTGAGAAATGTTCTTTGATTTTGAAATTACAAATTGCCAATGATGAAACTTTTTATGCAAAATTTTTATTGTCTCAAAAATCACAGGTAAATGTTTTTTGATCTCTTGCTCTCTACTGCCCGGCAAAAAAGATATTATCGGTAGATCTTTATTTAATCCCAATTGCTTTAACGGATCAAAAGGAAATGATTTGTTTACTATCGAACGAGCTAATGGATTGCCAACATAAGTTACGGGAATTTTATATTGAGCAAAATATTTTTTTTCAAAAGGATATATTACAAACAAATGATCAATATATTTATAAATTTGTTTTACTCTACCCTCTTTCCATGCCCAAGTTTGAGGCGCAATATAGTAAAAAATAGGGATATTTACTCTCTTTAACTTTTTTGCTAATCTAAGATTAAATCCCGGATAATCAATAAGGATAATTGCATCCGGTTTTGTCTTTTTAATTGCTGAAATTACATTTTTAAACATCCGCCTTACAAATAATAAATGTTTTAATATTTCAAAAAATCCCATAAAAGTGGTGTCATTACTATGATAAAGCAATTTCATTTCTTGATTTTGCATCTCTTCACCACCGATACCGAATACTTTTAAATTTGGATATAAATATTTAAATTTGTTTATAATATGAGCACCGGGCTCATCTGCAGAATGATCACCGGCAATTATACATATAGATTTTAAATTTATTTTTTTTATCATTATTGTTTGTTTTTTATAGATTCTTCTATTTTTGTTGCAAGTTCTAATGCTTTAAATCCATCTTCTCCGGTTACTATTGGAGTTGTATCATTTATTATTGACTTAATAAATTCACTTAATTCCATCCTTAAGGCGTTATATTTTTGGGGTTCGATCCTATCATAATTAATTATTTTTGAGAAATCTTTTGGAATTTTAGATAATATTTTTGAATTAAAATTATTCTGGTTATTGCCACTGCTCAATAAAGAATAAACATCGGCTTTGCTATTGAGAAAATCCATTGATATATATAAATTCTTTTGGAATATTCTAACCTTTCGCAATTTTTTATCCGATATTCTACTCGCTGTAATATTAGCAACCGTTCCATTAGCAAACTCAATCCTGGCATTTACTATGTCGTATTCGCTTGATAATACTTTCGTTCCCGATGCGTAAATATTAGTAACTTCAGCATTAACCATATAAAGTAATAAATCCAAATCATGTATCATTAATTCCATTATCACAGGCACATCAACACCGCGTAATGGATTAAATTTCCCTACACGATGAATTTCTATGAACAATGGTTTTAAATCATATTTTTCTTTTGTTTTTACAAATACGGGATTAAATCTTTCAATATGACCAACCGATATTTTTAAATTATTTCCCTTCGCAAGATCATTTAATTCCTTGATCTGCGGAACTGTTTGAGTAACCGGCTTTTCAATAAAAACATGTTTTCCATTTTGCAGGGCTTCTTTTGCAATACCGAAATGAGATATTGTAGGAACGACAACATCTACAACATCAACTAAATCAATTAAATCACTCTGTGAATAGTATTTGATATTATATTCTTTGGGAATCAATTTTTGCTTTTCAGGATCAATGTCACAAAATCCTACCAATTCAATTTCCGGAATTTCCAACAAGTTTTGTAAGTGATATGTTCCAAATTTGCCGACGCCAAAAAGACCAACTTTTATTTTATTCTTATTTTTTTCCATAAAATTAATTTACAACTTATTTTCTAAAAAACCAATTTGAAATTAATACTTTTTGAAAAACTTCAATTAATTCCTTTATTTTCGTTTCATAAAAATATTATTCATGTTAAATTTGTCTATATGAATAATATTAATACTATTTAGAAGGATTAATGAAAACATTCAAAAAATATTCATTACTGATATTGATACTATCAACACTTCTGAATCAAAATGTGTTTGGTAAAAAGATGGATTATAATGATTTCTCAATTATTTATAATGAACAAGATGTAAGAATTGAAAAAATGTTAGCAAAAGAAATTAAATTGGAAATACTACAAATAAAGAAAAAATATAACTTAGACATTGATAATTTTCAAGTAATAATCATGGACTCGGAAGATAAATTCAAAAAAGAATTTGATAATGACTTTCCGAATTGGGCAGTTGCAGCAGCAAAATATCCAAGTAGAAAAATAATTGTAAAAAGTCCAACTTTCAGTAAACAATATTTACCGGAATTGAGGCAAACGATCATTCATGAAATGACCCATATTGCACTGGAACCATTGATAAAGGATAAATATTTCCCGCGCTGGTTAAATGAAGGAATGGCACAATATGAAGCCGAACAATTTGACCTTCATAAAAAAATATTATTGGGACGCATCTTACTATATAGTAATTATATGAGTTTAAGTAAAGTTGACGATGTTTTAAAATTTAACACAAAAAAGGCAAATTTAGCTTATGCGCAAAGTGTCTCTGCATTTAAATTTCTTATCGAAGAATTTGGAGATAAGTCATATAAACGATTCTTGATCTTTCTCAATGAAGATCAAAAAGTTGAAACAGCTTTTAAAAATGCCTATAAATTTTCATTAAAAGAATTTGAAAGTTATTGGAACATTTGGGCACATAAAAGATACAAATTTTATGTATTGATTGATGTTAATTCTATGATTTGGATGTTTTTACCAATTTTAGTTTTACTTGCCTGGTTGATCGTAAAAATCCGCAATAGAAAAACATTAAAACGCTGGGAAGATGATGAATTCTATGAAATTCTAAATGATAAACCAGAAAAATATGAAAATTAATTTTTTCTTTACTTATAAAAATCTTATATTTATTGATATGAAATATGCAAGGAACAACATAAATTATCTTTTAACAAATCGGAAATTATGAAAATAAAACTTATATATATCGCAATTTTGTTTTTTATTTTGTCGTCACTTTATGCACAAACAAGTAATAATGAAAATTACGGCATTAATCAATATTGGGGAATGGGACAATCCGGTGGATCAACCGATTATTTTCCAAATTCCTTTTGGATCAATCCAGCCCTAAATAATGATTTCAAATATAGCGTTTCGGCAAATGTTGCAACTTTGCATGATATTACAATTTCAGAAATTTCTACAAGATTTAGATATAATCAAAATCATTTTTTCAGTTTTGGTATTAATTATGAAAATTATGGTACATTTAATGGAAGAGATGAATACGGAAATTCAACGAATACATTTAGTGCTTCCCAATCTCAATATCTATTTGGATATGCAATCCATATTTCAAATCATTTATCATTAGGAACAAATATAATTTATTTGACAAATTCAATTGCCGATTCAAATTATTCCACTGTGAATTATCAATATGGGATTTTGCTCAGCACCAAAGACAAAATAAATTCCTTTGGGATGGTAAACACTTCCTTTCCCTCTACAAACAATTCTTCTTGGCGAATTGCCTTTTCACATCAATTGGAACATTTACCATTAAGATTAAATATTGACTACAGATTGTATGATAATAAATTTGATTATAAAAACATTTCTGTAGGTGGATTATTTTATATTTCCGAAAATTTCAATTTATTAATGGGAATGAATTTCCAAAGATTTAATTTGCAAGCACAAAATCTTGGTGCCGCTGATATTTTTGCCGGTTTATCGATTGGAGCTACTTATATGTATAATAACATCAACATTGGTTTATCGTTATATAATTACGGAGCTCTTGGCAGAACCACCTCGCTTGGCATTTCTTATTCGGTAAAGGAATTGTAGATATAAAAAACCCGCTATTTTTTGTAGCAGGTTTTTTAAAATTATAAACTCTTAATTAGTATTTTTCTTATGGAAGCTTGGGCATTATTCTCGTGCCTTTCGCATCTTTACTACCCGGAGAATTGTCATATACTTCAATAATATGATAAACTACTGCAATAAATTTTATTGAAAATTTCCCATGGAAATAACTATGGACCAAATTTACATATTCAACTACATCTTTTTCATATTCAGTTAAATTAGGATTATTCGGATCAAAAAGCTGAACAACCGTCTTTAATTTATAACTAGGTATGTCCAAAAAAACGATCGTTGAAACGGGATTTAAGATCTGATTTAAAAATGTTTGAGTAATAAAATTCGGATTTGTATATAGCTCCAAAGACAATTGTTTATTCAAATCGAAAATTTCTTTTCCATGTTCATAAATAGAAGTCAAAGTATCGAGCTTTGCCGGAAATGAATTATCATTTGTCTCTTTTAGCATTTTAATAATGTCTTTAATTTTTTCTTTTTTAGGTAGAAATCCCATACCTTTTACAGCATTATTTAACTTAAATTGAGTATCTTTTCTCATCGCACCATAAGTTGCAACTATTCCATTATGTGGGCCAGCCCATTTTGGTGGTTGATGATTACGGAATCTTTCCATTGTTCCTAAACGAGCATCCCAATTCCATTTAATAAATGCATCAGGGACATCTACAGTTTTATACTCTTGCCATTTCCCATCAACTTTTGCTCTGATGATCTTATTATCGTATTGTGACATATCGATATTTTCCTGAACAAAATATCCATCTTGCCAGCAAGTGAGATCTTTTGCTCCATATTTCTTGTCCACACCTTTTTGTGTGCAAGAAATTAAAAAAATCAGAATAACTGATAAGATCAATAAAATTTTCCCCTTCATAATTTCTCCTTTTTTAAAAAAAAATATTTTTTATGTATTTAATCATTTTTATTTTGTCCCGAAAATTTTATCTCCGGCATCGCCAAGTCCGGGAATAATATAACCATTTTCATCAAGGTGATCGTCTAAAGCAGCCGTAAATATTTGCACATCATCGTGGTCGTTGGAAATGTTTTTTACTCCTTCAGGTGCTGCAACAAGACAAATTGCCTTAATATCTTTACAATTTTCCCTCTTCACCATTTCAATTACTGCCTTCATTGAATTACCTGTTGCCAACATCGGATCAACAATTAAAACACTTCTGCTACTTATATCATCATTGAATTTTTTATAATATTCAATTGGCTTCAATGTTTTTTTTTCTCGATAAACACCAACAATCCCAACTCGCGCTGATGGAATAACTTCCAAAACACCGTTAAGCATTCCAAAACCAGCTCGTAAAATTGGGACTACAGATAATTTTTTCCCTGATATTTTCTTACCAGTTGATTTTCCTTGCCATGTCTCAATTTGATATTCGCGAGTTTTTAAACTTCGTAACGCTTCATAAGTTAAAAAAATAGATATCTCTTTAACTAATGACCTAAATTGATAGGTGGCTGTATCGTTCCTTCTAAGCAAACTCATTTTATGGTCTATCAATGGATGATGAATGATTTTTATTGACATTGTTTTCTCCAAAATTTTTTCGAATTTATTTGAAATTGACGGTTGTCATTGGTAATTCGTAATTATTCGTTCGTAATTGATTTGTCATTCGTTGTTAATATTTTCGTGTTTCTTTTCGTGACTCCATTTTTTAGTTATACGTTTTTTTCTGAAATTAAAATTGTGAATTCACCCTTAGTTGAATTTTCTGTAAAATATTCAATACTTTCTGAAACATTCCCACGAAAAATCGTTTCATAAAATTTTGTTAATTCTCTACCGACTATAATATTTCTATCTCCAAAATATTCTAAAACTTCATTTAAAAATTTTAATATTCTGTGTGTGGATTCTAAAACAATAACTGGTTCTTTCAAATTCGCCAGCTCAGTAAGTCGCGTATGTCTCCCCTTTTTATGTGGCAAAAATCCCTCAAAATGAAAATGATTTGTAGGAAAATGAGAAATAGATACTAAAGTTGTCAAAGACGAAACGCCAGGAATTGGAACGACGGAAATATTTTCTTCAATTACTTTTTCAATCAAAAAATTTCCGGGATCACTTACACCCGGAGTACCGGCATCTGAAAGATAAGCAACGGACTTGCCAGAATGTAATTTTTCGATTATTTTGGGAATACTTTTTGATTTATTATGTTTATGATGACTAATTAATTCCTTATTGGG
>Ga0208902_1000977_pt1 | contig 14115 bp, 10 predicted proteins | sample AntAceMetag02UKH_FD_184767 | JGI IMG/M metagenome (GOLD analysis project Ga0208902, IMG submission 184767) | Saline lake microbial communities from Ace Lake, Antarctica - Antarctic Ace Lake Metagenome 02UKH (SPAdes) (version 2) | ecosystem: Environmental > Aquatic > Non-marine Saline and...
TGCCTTGCCCATACGACCCTGCTCACTATCGAGCTGGGCGCCTCTTCCTTCGAGAGACTTGATGTGCCTGATAAGTGCAGATTCCTGCTTTCTGCCCTTGGCCAACTGTTTTCCTCGCTCCACTTCTGCAGCGTCGACCTTGGCGTGCGCTCCATCGCCGCGCGTCCTAAGCGATGCCATAGCACCTTTCAGCTTATCTTCGTGCCCACGAATCTTTTCATTCTGCTCACGTTCAGCCTTAGCAATATCACCAACACGCTTATCAGCCGATTCAATAGATTGCGTGCTTGGAGGTTCCTGTGCCGGCATCAATCTGGCATGATTTGATTCCCTGACTTGCAGCCAATCTGAATACTTGCTCATCCACTGAAAATTGAATTGATTCTGCCATGTCCTTGGCTTCGTTCTAATGTACCCATTCAAAGCTTCCTGCATAATCTTCGACGCCGTCCGGATATAACCGTCAACGGCCTTATTGCTCGCACTCAAGCTTTTTTCCAAACCTTCAAACGCATTCTTCCACCACTTTTCAACAGCGTCTCTATATGTGAGAAGAGTATGTTTTTTCTGTTCAAACGCTGCATGGCGATACTTACCGATATTGATGCGCGCCTCTCCAGTCTGACGCCTGAGATCATCCGCAGCGCGGCGGATCTTCTCCCCCTGCTCTCCAACCTGCTTGTCGATATCCCCGTGCTGTGCATTTTCTTTTACCCTAAGCTTACTCACCTTCTGCATGTACTTTTGCGTATCGGCCAAGCGCGCACGAGCCTGCTTCTCTTCGCCAGGAAGTTTACCCTGGGCAAGTCGAAGCTTCTCCTGATAGTCGCGAACCTCGATCTGCTGGCGACCAGTCTTTTGAATCGCTATGTCATACTGCTTGAAATAGGACATACTCGTGTACACCTCTCCTTAAAGGTCTCCCTATTAATATTATCGGCAACTTAGACCGTCAGGTTGCGTGCTCGGTCAATATAATTTATCAATGATATCAGGAAGTTATCAATTATTTTAGGACAAGCATGCGCTCGAGGGCCAATTTGGCATCTTTTGCGATATATTCCGGCACTCTGACTATCTGGTCCTCGGGCCAATTTTCCAGCAAATAACAGAGATCCCGCAGGCTCGTCTTGAACATATTTGGACAAAGCGAGCGCGCCAGCGGCACAACTTTTTTCTCCGGGAACATGTGCACCAGACGGCTCACCAAATTTATCTCGGTGCCGACCACCACGGTCGAATTATCCGGAGCATTCTTCACATAGTCGACGAGGAAAGATGTCGAACCGTTGCCATCCGCAGCATCGACGATCGCCGCTTCGCACTCTGGATGAACCACGATCTTACAATCGGGATATTTCTCGCGAGCGGCCTTCACATGATCCATCGTGAAAAAAGTGTGCACGTGACAGTAACCCTTCCACACGATGACGCGCGCCTTTTGAAGCTGCTTCTCTGACAAACCGCCGTCGCGTTCCGTGGGATCCCACTCGGCTATGTCATCGTTCTTGATCCCTTTTGCATGGGCCGTGTTGCGTCCCAAATTTTCATCCGGAAAAAAGAAGATCTTTGGCTTCTGTTTGAACGCCCAATCAAATGCCAGTCCGGCACTCGACGATGTACATACCGTGCCCCCGTGCTTGCCGCAGAATGCTTTGAGATCTGCCGTGGAGTTCACATATGTCATCGGCACAACATCATCTGCAATGCCAGCCGCTTCCAAACGCTGCCAGGCATTTCGCACCTGATCGCCATCGGCCATATCGGCCAGAGGACAGCCAGCTTCGGGATCTGGCATGTAAACGGTTTGGCCCTCGCGCTTCAATATATCGGAAACCTCAGCCATAAAGTGCACGCCGCAGAACACAATGCGATCGGCTTCGTTATTCGCAGCACCCTGTTTCGCCAACGCGTAGCTATCACCCTGCACATCGGCATACTGCACGACGTCGTCCTGCTGATAGTAATGGCCTAGGATAAAAACCTTGGTACCCAACTTCTCTCGTGCAGCCACAACCCGCTTATGTAGTTCTTCCTGCGTTAGATTTTGATATTCCTCTGTGTAAGGCACTTCACCCTCCCCTAACCCCTCCCCCCAAGGGAGGGGAATCTATTTCCCAACCATCTTTAAGAATTCCTTCTCGCTTAGAACCTTCACCTTGCCGCCCTCGTCCTGAAGTTTGTTTGCTTTATCAAGCTTAGAACCCGCCCTGCCACCGTCTCCGACGACAAGGTAGTCGAGATCTTTTGTCACACCCTGAGCCGACTCACCGCCCTCATGCTCAACCATACTCTGAGCATCCTTGCGACTCATACTGAGAAGAACTCCAGTAAATAGAAACGACTTGCCGGAAAGTGCGCCCTTTTTCTTAGCGATTCCCTTCCTTACCGTGACCTGCTTCTTAAGCTTAGTGATAAGCGAGCGCTTTTCCTTCAAGCCCTCAACGACGTATTTTGCAATCACCTCACCGATCGTATGAATGCCAGCCAACTCTTCCTCTTTGAGCTCGAGGACATAATCTAGACTGCCATAGCTGGCCAGTATCTTAGCAACGTGTTGGCCAAGCTCGCGTATACCCAGACTGCGCAAAAACACGTCTAGATCGAGCTCACGCCGGGACTCGATATTGCGCAGGAGTTTCTCCGCCAGCGTATCACCCATGCGCTCCAGCCCCAGAAGATCTTCTTTTGTAAGCATGTAAAACTCTGAGGCATCGGTAACGAGACCGTTCTTATACAACTGCGCCACGAGTTTGTCGCCAAAACCGTCGCATTCGATCGTCTGTATGAAGTGGATCAGCTCACGCACCTTGCTCGTCACGCATGAATCGGAGTTGGTGCAGTATAGGAAATCGTCATGTCGCTCCGTCGGCGCGCCACATGACGGGCAAACGCTAGGCACCTTGAATGCCGCTTTCCCCTTCTTCACAACACGCTCAAGGTTGGGTATAACGCCACCCCGCCGCATCATGACAACACGTGCACCCTTACTCAAACCAAGCTGCTCCATCATATTGACATTATGGAGTGAAGCACGCGTAACCATTGCACCTGATAACGTCACTGGCTCCACTATGGCCACTGGCGTTATCGCACCGGTGCGCGACACGCTCCATTCAACATCAACAAGCGTCGTCTCCCCTGAATCGCCTTGAAATTTGTAAGCAATCGCGAAGCGAGGATGACTCGCAGTCGAACTCAGTCGCTCCTGCTCGTCGACACGGTCGGCCTTATATACAACACCATCAGTTTCAAACTTATCTCGATCCCTTTTTTCTAGAAAATGATTAAAAGCGCTTTGCAGATCATTACGATCGACCTTGATACGATCAACTGTAGTGAAGCTTTTTTTAAGAAGCTTATGCTTTTCCATTTCAGTTGAAGCGCCGGATCCTAAAAGATCGTAGGCCAAAAATGATAAGCTATATTCTTTCGTCTTCCTTGGATTCTTTTGTTTGATAGCTCCCGCTGCAAGGTTTCTAGGATTTTTAAAAGTCTGCCGATAGTTGTCAAAGACTGGAAGAGGCATAAACACCTCACCTCGCACCTCCACATCATGCAAATCGATCATTTCACTAATCCCATCAACCTCCATCGCATTAGTCGTAATATTTTCTCCCTTGTGTCCATCACCTCTCGTAGCAGCTCTGACAAGCTTTCCATTCGAATCATATATTAAGCTTACAGCCATCCCATCGATTTTGGGAGATGCTACGATGCCACCTTCAAACTTTGCTGCCCAGCTCTTGAGCGTTTCATTATCATAGCATTTATCCAAAGACAGGATTGGAATCGCATGTTCAACTTTTTGGAATGTTGAAGTAAGATCGGATCCAACCTCCTCTAACACAGGTGAATCAGGTCTTCGCTTTTGCAACTCCTTAACGAGCTTGTCGTATTGTTCGTCAGATATCTCTGGCTTCTGCTTCACAAAATAGAGTGCATTATGGTGCCTTACCTCTTTTTCAAGCTCTTCAATGCTTAGCTTTGTCCACTTACTTGCCATATTTTAGCTTTCCTTGATGCCTCTGAGACGGTATATTCAGCCATCTCGAAATAGCCGAAAAACAGCATAATATCAACCCATTCGACGCGCTCAGGGTAGAGGAGATCCTATTATATGGCAATCACGAAACATACGCTCCCAAACGGCATGGAAGTCATACTCGAGGAGAATCACGCCCGTCCCGTGATCTCGTTCAACGCGCTCATCAAAGTGGGCAGCGCCTTCGAGACCGACAAAGAGGCTGGCATGACTCATGCCATCGAGCACATGATCTTCAAGGGCACGCCCACCTATCCCGTGGGCGAGATCGCTCGCTCCATCGAGGCAGCCGGCGGCGACATCAACGCCTATACGAGCTACGACCAGACCGTTTATTTCATCAACATGGCCTCACGCTTTTCCGACAAGGCGCTGGCCATCCTCTGCGATGCGATCAAGAACCCACTTTTCGATCCGCAGGAGCTGGAGAACGAGAAGGAAGTCATTCTAGAGGAGATCAGGCGCGAGCAGGATGATCCCGCACGCATGGTAGGCGAACTTCTCTTCCAGAAAGCCTACGAACGCCACCCATATGGCCGGCCAATTATCGGTTTCCCCAAAACGGTCAAGAGTTTCACGCATGACGGCATAATGAAGTTCTATAAGAAGTGGTACACGCCACACAATATCGCATTCATCATTGTCGGTGACTTTGAGACCAAAAGCATGCTCGCGAAACTGGGCAAACACTTCAAGAATTTCAAGGGACCAAAGACGCCCACAAACCCTGCCGACAAGCTGGTAGAGCCCAAACAGAAGAAACCGCGCCTCCTGATCAAGGAGGCAAATATTCAGAATACTCACTTGGCTCTAGCGTGGCACGTTCCCGAGATCGTCCACGAAGAGGTTCCCGCCATAGATGTCGCAGCACATGTCCTGGGCGGCTCAGATTCCTCGCGCCTCGAACAGGAGGTGAAAGAACACAAAAAACTTGTCCACCATATCAGCGCCTATGCATATACGCCGAAGAATCCGGGCGTGTTCGCGGTCAGCGGTCTCATGGCGGATGCCCTCGTCCCGAAAGCGCTCGAGGCGATCCTGCACGAGGTAAACACCATCAGAAACGAGGCCGTACAGACCAGCGAGATCTCTCGCGCAAAGATCAACATTCGCTCCGGCGAGGTATACGAGCGTGAAACCGTGGGCGGTCAGAGCGGCAAACTCGCCTATTTTCTCGCAACAGCTGGGTCACATGATTTTGAAAAGCGCTACTATCAGATGCTGCAGGACGTGCATACGGACGATGTGATGACCGCCGCGCACGACTATCTTGATAGCGACAACCTCACGGCGGTTCTCATGGTGCCACACGGTTCACCTTGGGCGAAGGACAAGAAGAAGATCCTCGACATAATGAACAACGCCACACCGCACCAGAAGAAAAAGCCGAAGGCCGCGCAAGCGAAGCTCCATCAGATGAAGCTGAAAAACGGCCTCACACTTATTGTCGGCGAGGACCATCGTCTTCCCATCGTTGCAATGAATGCCACGGCAAAGGGCGGTCTGCGCTATGAAACAAAAACGGACAACGGCGTGGCAACACTCATGTCACGCATGCTCACAAAAGGCACGACCAACCGCGACGCAGTTCGCATCGCCAAGGACACCGAAAAGATAGCCGGCCAGTTGGATGGCTTCACCGGCAGAAACACCTGTGGCTTGAAATCTGAATTCTTGAGCGAGCATCTGCACGACGGTTTCGAACTCTTCAGCGACGTGCTCACCCACCCCTCGTGGGACAAGAAAGAGATCGCAAACGAAAAGAGCTTTCTCCTGCACTCTATTCGCGACCAGGAGGACCAGCTCTCGCTCATGGCTTTCTTACACTTCCTCGAGACGCTCTATCCAAAGCACCCCTATGGACTGCGGTCGCTGGGCACTCTCAAGACAGTGAAAAAACTCACCGTCGCCGACACGACGAAACTCTACAAGCGCATCTTCTCGCCAAAACAGATGGTAATGAGCGTCGTGGGTGATGTGAACCCGGATGAGATCAGGGATCTGGCTGAGGAATACTTGGGCGATCTATCCAAGGGTGAGGCCAAACCACCAAGGCTCAAAGCCGACCCGCGTCCCAAAAAGCCTCTCACCACAGAGCATCTCAAGAAGGAAAAACAGCAGGCGCACATCGTCTATGGTTTTCAGGGAACGACGATTGCGAGCAAAGATCGCTTTGCCATGACCACACTCAACAACATCCTGGCCGGCCAAGGCGGCAGGCTGTTTCTGAAGCTCCGGGACGAGATGGGATTGGCGTACGCGGTCTCATCGATTCACGTCGAAGGCGTTGAGCCGGGATACGTCGCTGTTTACATCGGGACCGAGCCGGGCAAAGTGGATACGTCGATAGACGGCATCAAAACACAGCTCGGCATGATAACCGACAAGCTCGTCGCCAAAGAGGAGCTCGACCGCGCCAAGCAGTACATCGTGGGCACGTATGAGCTCGAACTGCAGCGCTTCTCAGCTCTTGCCAGTTCCTATTCGCTAAATGAGCTGTATGGATTGGGAGTCGAAGAAGTCGAGCGCTACCCCAAGAAGATCATGGCTGTCACACGTGAAGACATTCTGCGCGTCGCCAAGAAACACTTCACACTCGACGCACCGGTCCTTTCAATAATAAGACCCAGTTAAGAGTGAAAAGTGAAGGGTGAAGAGTAAAACCTAAAAGCAAAATGCCTTTTGCCTGCTCTTCACATTTCACACTTCACAGTCTTTATAAATTCCAGCCATTTAGGGGGCAGTCCTCGCAGCGAGGGTTTTTGGGACGACAGAAGGTCTTGCCTACTTCGACAATGAGAGCGTGGTATTCATTGAAGAGCTTCACATCCTCCGGAAGCGAATCGGTGAAGAGTTCCTGCAGATCGCTATAGATCGCCTCATCCAAACAGAGATCATGCCGCAAGAGAATGCGCTTCGTATATGCATCTATTACGAAGATCGGCTTGTTCAAAGCATAGAGCAAAATTGAATCGGCGGTCTCTTGCCCTATGCCGTTTATCGATAATAGCTCCTCGCGAAGCGAAGACAGCGGCCTCTCGGCCATCGCCTCGGCAGATCCGTCGTACTCCTCCACAAAATATTTCAGAAAATTTCTAAGGCGCTTGGTCTTCAACCTAAAAAAACCTGCAGGCTTTATTAGAGAAGCCAACGTGGCAGGATGAAGCTCCAACAACTTTTTCGGCGAGAGAAGATTCTCCCTTTTAAGATTCTCTATCGCCTTTTCGACATTCTTCCAGTTCGTATTCTGCGTGAGGATCGCACCCACGATTATCTCGAACGCAGAATCGCCCGGCCACCAATGGCGCGGACCAAAGTGCTTACTAAGAAGATCGAATGCTTCGTTCAATTTGTCTTTTGTCGTGGACATAAATTAAAAAACCCGCTCATCCATACGGATAAGCGGGTTTGTGCTATTCAGCAAGACGATATTACTCCTTAGGCTTTTCTTCAGCAGGCTTTTCTTCAACAGGCTTTTCTTCAGCAGGCTTGTCCGCCGGAGCGGGCTTCTCTTCAACCTTTGGCTCTTCGGCTGGCTTTGCCTCTTCCTTCGGAGCTTCAGCAGGCTTTGCCTCTTCCTTCGGAGCTTCAGCAGGCGCTGCCTCGGCTGGCTTTTCTTCGGCCGCAGCTTCTGCTTCTGCAGTTGGAGCTGCCTCAGCTGTTGGTGCCTCGGCCGGGGCTTCCTTCACTTCCTCGTGCTTCTTGGATGCTGACCATGCCGAGTAGTGAGCCTCGCAATAACCCTTTTTGTGAAGCGGCTTATTGCAGTTTTCCTCGCAGCACGTCTTGTAACGCGGCTTCGCCTCAAGCTCACCGCGACGCCATTTCTTATAGTGAACATTGCAGTAACCCTTGGCGCGGTATGCGCGCTTGCACCCTTCGACCTTGCAGGGGTTATCCCTTACGGTGTTGCCTTTTTTGGCTGCGGCTTCAGTGTTTGTTGCTTCCATGTCTTTGCTCCTTCTTGTATCGTTTTTCCCTGAGGATCACCGCTTGTGGTGCCCTCCTGGTCCATAGACTTTTTAATCACACTCTCGAGCTCCTTGCGTTCCTCATCGGTGACCTCGCCCGAGACCTCTTCGCCCAGCGCTTTAAGCGCCTCGCCCACGATGGCGCGTATATCCTTCACGCCCTCCTGGTACAGTTGGGTCTTCTGAAATTCCTGGGCTCGATCCTTGAGCGTCCTGCCGCGGACCTTCACGTCGGTGAACCACAGCGCGACCGCTCCTACAATCGCTATCAAAATCAGCCACTTAATAAGCTTCAACATATCATCCCCCTGTGGCCCTCATTCGAAGTCGGAGAACCTAGCGAATACTGAGGATGCCGTCAAGTACGCAATATATCGGGGTTTCTGGGACATCAGCGCTACCCAGCACATGGACATGCGGAGACAATCCTGCTATATAATGATGCCTGACATGGAACAGCAGCCAAAAATACTGATTGTCGACGACAACAAGATCAACGTGGAGCTCCTGCGCACGCAGCTCAAGCACTACAAATACGATCTTGAAACCGCTTATGATGGCGAAGAGGCGCTGGAGAAGATCCAGAAAAGCCACCCCGACCTCGTGCTTCTGGATCTCATGATGCCCAAGATCTCTGGCTTTGAGATCTGCAAGGCGATCAAGCGCAACAAGGACACACAGTTTATTCCGGTCATCGTGATCACGGCCCTGCAGGAATTGGACGACAAACTCAAGGCGATCGAACTCGGCGCGGATGATTTTCTGGTCAAACCCATCAACCGACTCGAACTCGTGACGCGCATCAAGTCGCTCCTGCACATGAAGTTTTTGCACGACGACCTCGATACGAGTGAGTCGATTCTCTTCAGCCTGGCACAGGCACTCGAAGCGAAGGATTTCTACACGCGCGGCCATTCAGAGCGCGTAGCGGATCTCGCGGTAAAACTGAGTGAAGTACTTGGATTCTCCGAGAAGGATGAGGAGAACATGCGCCGCGGGGGTTTGCTGCACGACATCGGCAAGATCGGTATCAAGGAATCCATCCTCTTGAAGCCCGGCAAACTCACCGAAGAGGAAATGGCGCACATCCGTTCGCACCCCGCGCGCGGCTATGACATCTGCTCACCGCTCAAGACGCTCGGGCCATGTCTGCCCATCATCCGCTCCCATCACGAACGCTATGACGGCGACGGCTATCCCGACGGCCTCAAGGGTGAAGACATTCCGCTCAAAGCGCGCATCACCGCAGTTGCCGACGCGTTCGACGCCATGACAACCGATCGCCCGTACCGCAAAGGCATGGCTACAGATACCGCGCTCAAAATCTTCGAGAACGAGATCGACAGCGGCCAATGGGATCCGAGTGTGGTAAAAGCCCTGATGAAGATAATGAAAGAATAACCTTGGACGAACTCCTCACCACAATCATCCGCCGTCCGTACGTCTTCGCATTCCTTGCGGCATATCTGTTCCTGGCATTGCGTCGCTGGGGTTGGAAGCGAACGCTGTTGTGGCTCGTGAGTGGCTATTGCATCGCGTGGCTTTCTGAATACAGCTCCATCCACAACGGTTTCCCGTACGGACATTATAAATACGTCTACGAGAGCATGCCCGGCGAGCTGATGGTCGCGGGAGTTCCGTTCTTCGATTCACTCTCGTACGTATTCCTAACATTCGCCGGATGCATGACGGGGCATTACCTGCTCAAAAACAAGACCGCGCTCAAACTCATAATTTTAGGCGCTTTCCTCACGATGCTGCTCGACGTAATCATCGATCCCGTCGCAACGATGGGCGAGAGGTGGTTTCTTGGCAGGATCCACTACTACGTGAGTCCAGGTTGGTACTTCGGCGTGCCGCTTACCAACTTCGGCGGATGGTTTCTCGTGGCTTTCGCCATCATTGGTTTTAACGTCGTCGCCTGGCGGGCATTTCCAAACGCGCTGGGCGGGCTCAAGATGCGCGATGGCATCAAGTCGCTGGAACCGCTTCTCTACCTTTCCGTTGGATTATTTCAGACCGTCATGGCCCTTTGGATAGGGGCATACCTCTTGGGTTTCATCAATGCGACGCTGTGTGGAATTATAACCGGCCTGTTTCATCTCAAGCGCAATAATCGCTAAATAGTCGTCTCCATGTGCTCACTGCCGTTGAAGCCGAGGATCTTCTTTGTCCCGTCGACAACGGTTTCGATGTACACCGGTCGGCGCCATACGCTGAAGAGGCTCTTGAGCGTTTCCTGGGCATAAGCAACGTGCAGATCCATTCCCTCGTGGCGATGCACGAGCAGGAGCTCGCCGCGGTTCCCATAGTTGCCGTCGACCACCTCGATGATGGGCCTGCCCGCGTTGGTGAGCGAGAAGAGGATCTGTTTCTTGATCTTGTCGAACTCACGGTTGGCGATCTCAAACTGATCGCTGGAAATATTGTAGGCGAAGACAAAGAGTTTTTGCTCCTGGCAGAACTCAGGAGTGAGAAACGTGTCGATTAGCGTGAGATCGTTATAGAGACGGCGTATCTCAAAAATCTTATCACGACCCTTCCCCAACTTCTTGTCCCAGCGCTTCTTGGCAACCATATCGTTACACTCTTCGTATTCCCTGCCAAAGCGCCCCTTGTTCCAGCGATCCTCGATATCACGGAAAAGCTCGATACCCAGCTTATACGGGTTGAGCCTGTTGGGAGACATCATCATCGAACCGGAATGGCGGTCCGCATAGTCGATGATCTCATCATCCCTGAGTGCCTTTTCCGTCAGAATCTTCGAATGCCAATATGCACTCCAACCTTCATTTATTATCTTCGTCTGGCCCTGCGGCATGAAGTAGTATGCCTCCTCGCGAATCATCGAAAGGATATCAGCCTCCCATCCTTCAAGCGGCGCATTATCCAACAAAAACAACATTACATCGCGCTGAGGATTTTCGGGGAACGACCGATCTTCCGACGCCTGCTTTTCATGCCACTCCTGCTGTTCCTGCATAAAATCCTTCGGATTGACGAACTTGTCCATGTACGGCCTGCCAACACGCATACGTGCGGCATCTGTGCGGTGTGGCTTTTCCTCATCCGAACGGCGCTGGATAGCAGGTGCGTGCGGATCGATGAGCGTCTCCAGCGACAGACAACCATCGATGAATCCCTCAACCCGATCTTGACCGAAGCGATTGATGGCGCGTGCCACGCGTGTTTTGTGGTTGGCCATCTCATCCATCATTTTACGATTGGTATGAGCAAAGTAGACGTTGTTCTTGAAAAAATCGCTGTGCGCATACACATGCGCCATAACCAGCTTCTGATCGACCATGCTGTTGGAATGCAGGAGGTACGCGTAGCAAGGGTCGTTGTTGATCACCATCTCGTAGATCTTGGAGAACCCATAGGCATAGCCCTTGGAGAGCTGCTCGTATTCCATACCGAAGCGCCAGTGCGGATAGCGGTTAGGAAATCCTCCGTACGCAGCGACCTCGTTGATCTGATTCCAATCAAGAACCTCAAAGACGACCTCGAAGAAATCCAGACCGTAATCGATAGCATAACGCTCTATCCTATCACGCAGCTCCTCTAGATGATCGGGAAGGCGCGTGTGATATTTGTGAGTCATTGTAAATGCGCGCTTTTTCAACAACTTCCACCCTCCCCTCGTCAGCCTCCGGCTGACTTTCCCCTCCCCTCAAGGGAGGGGAAGATTAAGGAACACTATTTACCTTTGCCCAGAAACGTCTTGATGGCTTCGAGTATGGCTTCGCGGCTAGGTATACGCGCGGTGATCATCTTATCCTCGCCGCTCAGGCGCTCCTCGATGTCCTTCAGAAACTGCCCGCTACCGTATTCACTTTCAACCTGGCCATAGCAAAAGACGTTCGACGTCGGCAAAATGCGCTGCTGCAGCAAGCGAATGCACTCCTCGGTATCGTTGCTCGACCAGTTGTCGCCGTCGGAAAACTGAAACGGATAGATATTCCACTCGTCGGGATTGTACTTTTCCTCAATAATCTTCAGCAAAAGTTTGTAAGCCGATGAGATAATCGTGCCGCCGCTCTCGCGCGTATGAAAAAATGTCTCGCGATCGACCTCGCGCGCAACCGCGTCGTGAATTATGTAGACTATGTCGAGCCCCTCGTAATGGCGACGGATCCAGCTGTCGAGCCAGAACGAGGTAAGGCGTACGATCTCCTTCTGCTCGTTACCCATGGAACCGGAGACGTCCAGGATGTACGCGATGAGCGCGCGGCTGCGCGGCTTGGGTACATCTTTCCATGTGCGATACACGCGGTCCTCGTGTGTGGGAATAACCAGTGGCGCCTTGGGATCGTAGGTGCCCATCATCAGCTGACGCTTGAGAGCTTTCCGAAACGTTCGCTTGAAGTGACGCAAACTCTCAGGCCCCGTCGGCGCAATGCCCGAATACTTCACGCTGTCGCTCAAGAGCTCGTGATAACCCTTTGGCTCGATTTTTGGGAGCTCCAGCTCGTCACCCAAGATCTCCGCCAGTTCCTCGAGTGAAACCTCAACCTCCATGGCGTGTTGGCCAGGGGCATTGCCAGCCTGCTCCTCACCTTCACCCTCTTTCTCGCCAACATTTTCGCCCTCGCCGCCTTCACCCTGCCCGACGCCGCCGGTCTGCTTTTCGCCATATTGAAAGTGAGGAATGCTGATGCGCGGGATGGGAACGGAGATGATGTCCTTCCCCTTCTTCCCGACAAGCTCTCCCGTGGAAACAAATTTCCGCAGCTCCTTGCGGATGCGCCCCTTGATGATGTTCTTGAAGCGCGCAACGTCCTGGTCAATTTTTTGTGCCATAGGAAATCAGCTTTCAGCCATCAGCATTCAGCGGTCAGCTTTCGGCTTAAAGCATTGTCTATATGTTTTAGCTGACCGCTGACAGCTTCACTATTATTTCTGCTCTCGCTTTTCTCGAATATCTCCACGCGCGAAAATGGAAGCAACGTAGTTGAGAACATCGGTGGCACACGTTTCACAGTAGCCAGCATTCTTGATCAACCTGCTGCGCACAACATCAATCTTCTCCTGCGTGTCCTTATCAACCACGCTGGATACGAGACTGGTGAGTTTGATCGAATCCTTCTGATCTTCGAAAAGCTTGAGCTCCAACGCCTTGCGCAGGCGCTCATTGGTGCGATAGTCAAACTGCTTGCCCTCGAGTGAGAGCGCACCGATGTAGTTCATGATCTCGCGACGGAAGTCGTCCTTACGGCTCTCGGGGATATCTATCTTCTCTTCGATGGCACGCATGAGGCGCTCGTCCGGCTCTTCGTCCTGGCCGGTATACGGATTGCGTAGCTTTTCCTTCTGCGTGTAAGCCTTAACGTTATCGATGTAGTTCGAGCACAGTCTCTCAATCGCACCCTCGTCGGCGGAGATCGCGCGCTGAACCTCATTCTTAACGATGTCCTCGTACTCCTCCTTCACGATTGCCAGCATGTCGCGGTAGTGCTTGCGCTGCTCTTCACTCTTAATGAGCGAGTGATGTTTGAGTCCGCTCTCCAACTCATTCATCACCATGAAGGGATTCACGCACCCGCCGCCGACGTCGGACACCAGAGCGTTTGATATCTTGTCCTGGATGTAGCGCGGCGAAATGCCGTCCATGGCCTCGCGCCGAGCCTCCTTACGAAGCTCCTTCACATTGTCCTCGGTAAAACCGGGCAGGCTCTTGCCGGCGTACAGCTTGAGCTTCTGCATAAGCGTGAGGTTTGCCTTCTTGGGCTCCTCGAGGCGAGTGAGGATCGCCCACATGGACGCAATCTCCAATGTATGAGGAGCGATGTGCTTGCCTCGCAACCGGCGGTCGCTGTAGTCCTTCTCGTAGACCCTGATCTCCTCATGCAGTTTGGTGATATAGGGAATGTCGATCTTGACCGTACGATCGCGCAGCGCTTCCATGTATTCATTGTTGAGGAGCTTCTTGTACTCGGCCTCATTGGTGTGGCCGATAATGACTTCATCTATATCGGTCTGCGCAAACTTCTTGGGTTTAACCTTGTGCTCCTGCGACGCGCCCAAAAGATCGTAAAGAAATGCCACGTCGAGTTTCAGAACTTCGATAAATTCAATGATGCCACGGTTGGCAATGTT
>Ga0208902_1000981_pt1 | contig 14095 bp, 9 predicted proteins | sample AntAceMetag02UKH_FD_184767 | JGI IMG/M metagenome (GOLD analysis project Ga0208902, IMG submission 184767) | Saline lake microbial communities from Ace Lake, Antarctica - Antarctic Ace Lake Metagenome 02UKH (SPAdes) (version 2) | ecosystem: Environmental > Aquatic > Non-marine Saline and Alkaline...
CAATTGGGTTTGGTGAATAGCGTGGTTCATAGCTGCCAAAGGGAGCAACTGAAGCATGGTTCGGATCAGATGAGAGAATGATTCCCACCAATCCCTTGTCAGTAATACGCTTCAGGTAGGCTCCGAGACAAGCTATATGATGGCTACGCTTTATTACAGCGGTAACTGTAGGATGTTTTTTGCTGCGTGAATAGCACATGTCCAAGGCATAATTGACCAACCAGGGACCCGGAAGGTATTTTCCATCAAATAGCAAGCCTGACTCTGTATCAGAGACAAGATCCGGTTCCCCGGATACCAGCATTTTTCCTGCCTGAATCTCTTTGATATAATGGGGTAAGAGTTTCATCCCGTGGGTATAGTGACCAAGCAGATCTCCTTCGACTAGAATATTGGAAATGATGGAAGCCCTTTCATCTGAAAGACCTGCTTTAATAAGTACTTGTGTCCCAAATCGTATAAGTTCTTTCACCCTATATTTATTTGACATGATATCCTCCCTTTCTCTTCTTGTATTACGATCTCTTTTCTTTTACTTCCGGCTGTACACTTCAAGCATTGCCTCAAGTCCCGATTGAATATCAACTCCAACTCCGAGGCTCTTACAAATATTCAAGAATCCGGCAATTGTGGGAATCAGATAGTTTTTATCAGCGGTAACGCCCATATGCCCGATACGAATAACTGATGTGCCAATATTACCCGGAGTTCCGGTAATGAGTGTATTATATTCTTCTTTCATTTTAGCGATGATCTGCTTGTCGTCCAGTCCTTCCGGTACGATAATGGTTGTGACCGTATTACTGGCAAACTCATCATTAACAAAAAGCTTCAACCCGCTTGCACGGATTCCACTGCGCACGGCTTCTTTATTGAGAATATGTCGAGCAAATCGGTTCTCCAGTCCCTCTGTTAAAATCAGGTCTAATGAAGCTTCAAGACCTGCATAGAGGGCTGTGGGAGCAGTTACTGGTCCATGACCGTGCCAGTCACTCCACTTCTCGCAATAATCGCGGATATTGCTCAAATTCAAGAACCATCCGCGTATAGGTTGCTTTCGATTGTCGATTGCTTCCCAGGCCTTTGGCGATAGAGTTATCATACCAAGTCCCGGTGAAGACTGCAGGCACTTCTGTGCACCTGTCAGGCAGTAATCGAGTTCCCACTCATCGGTTCGAATATCTACACCGCCCATAGAAGAAACAGTATCACAAATAAGTAATACATCGTATTCGCGACAAACGGCGGCAATCTCAGCGACAGGATTCATAACTGCAGTTGAACTTTCATTGTGCACCAGTGTCATCGCCTTGATGTTTGGATGAGCCTTTAATAGTCGCCTTACGTCTTCGGGATCTACCGCTTTTCCAAATTCTACGTTTAGGGGAATCACTCGAGCCCCATTATATTTAGCAATTTCCGCAAATCGCATTCCAAACATACCAGTAAGCTCAACAAGAACCTCTGTATCCTGCTCAATGATACTGTTCACTGAAGCTTCCATTGCTGCACTGGCAGATCCCGGGATAATATACATGTCATTCTTTGTCTGGAAAACCAGCTGGAGTTTCTTTAAAATCCGAGCATTCATGTTCCCCCAATCCTCTCCATAATGCACTATCATAGGCTGAGCCATAGCTAATTGAGTTGCATTATCCATCTCACTCGGTCCAGGTATCATAAGTCTATAGTGTTTTTCAAACATATTCATCCTCCAATTATGTCATATATTACTGTGAACCCGTCCTACGGGTTTTCCATGATTATAGTATATCGTACTTCGTATACGTTATTTATATAGTCTCATCAGTTCTACTGCCTGTCAATTAAGATCCAATATTCTGTGTAAACATGAGCAGCACAGCTCACCTATCACACTCCTATGAGTTATACACCTCCGGATTCCAAAGATCGTCAGCGCATTCATTTAAGAACTGCTCAATCTTTTCATCTAAGCACTTCTGGAAGAGTTGGTTTTGTGTATAGAACATGGAACGGAAAAGAAATGTCCCATCACTATCCTGCTTCCCAACTGTAGCAAAATTATATTCCCGGAAAAAGAGATGGCTTGCAGACGGATTTTTCAGGTCATCCTGCGTCAGTTGCTGTAAGCTTTCTTTTGCAATGGAAGATCCTAATTTTGCACTCTCCTTCGCATAAGCTAACGAATCCTCCCACCAGATACGGAATGCGTCAGGATTGAGTTCTTCCAATGTTTCGGCGTAAAGTATTTGCAGGTAAGGGGATACTTTAAAATGGATACGCCCCTGTGAAGCCCGTCCAAATATTCTTCTTGTTTCCCGGCTCAGGTCATCTCCGGAGTGACAATCAAGCATAATTCCATGATCAGTTGCGAGCTGAACCTGTTGTGAAACCCGTTGCTCGAGTTCGGGCAATCCACCTGGAGCTCGGTAATCTACACCTTTTTCCACTCCAAAATTTGGGGCAATGTGGGTAATTCCGATTCCTCTGCGTTGAATCTCATTAATCAGGAACTGAAGTTCTTCAGTAGAGGTTATCGCCTTGAACACAGAAAAGTCTGCAGGGGTTTCATCAATACTCAATTCCAGATCAAATATTTGTCCCTGCTTGATATCCTTCAGATAGGCATCAAGTTCTTCCATAGCTTCCAGCGCATGCCAGTACTTGCAGAGAAACCGGGCAAGCATCTCATCGCCTATAGAATTTAATCCGTACGAATTCGATGAAAACTTTTTCTTATGGTAATCAACAACATCCTTCCTGAAGGATACTGATGGAATAGAGTGTTCAACCAACTGATACACATCGGCTGAGGAGAATGACGTAAGTGCTTGATAAGCCAGGATATCTGAAACATCAATCGTATAGAACGTATAAAAGCGCGCAGCATCGATATATTGTTTCGTTCGTTTAGTCCCTTCAGATCCGCGTTTCACCTGAAGATGGTCTGCGTCTGCCCCATATAAGATATGATGAGGTTGCTTAAGCGCACTCACTACCCCTGCAGTCCACAATCCCTCAAAGGTACTTCCGGTATGTCCTTCAATAATCTTTCCAAAACTGTAGAGGTGGTTTTCCTTTGCCGGCTCACCTTTAAGCAAGGCTTCAAGTCTATGGAGCTCCCGGACAGAGTTCTGAATTGCATTTGCTGCATATCCCTTTTTAGCCATAGATTTCCAGATTCCCGGCCATAACGTAATTGAGTGTCGGTCCCCGATACCAAGCCGGGGGATAGATCCGAGGGGTTTTGGCCCTTTCTCAGGGCACAACAGAGAAACATACTGGTTGATTGTATCAGCGGTAGCAGCAAATGCGCAAACACAGCTATTATCTTTCCGTTTTTGTGAAAAGAAAGGTATTCCGAGGGGTTGTTGGTCGCATGTTCCTATGGACAGAAAGAAATTTTGCCCATCATCGGTTTCACAGAGATACCAATCATTTTTCTCCTTTCCGACATGTGAAGAAATATATGCCTTTACGCGATTTGAAATAGAGCCATTCGCCGCTGCGATATGTTCCGGGGTGAAGGAATCCAGAGAACATTCAGTCAGAATGCTCTGAAGGGAACGTTCATCCCACGTAATTGTATCAAGTATTGCCGGGTTTTGTTTTGGATCAATGCGTAGAGCATTAAATGTATATTGTGCCATAGGGGTCTCCTTTTATAAGTATTTGTTTTCTATTTTGAAACTATTATTTTTCATCTGCCACAACTTCAGAAACAATTTGCCGCAACTTCCTGTACTCTTCGATAAACTGTGTTACTGTTTGGTTGATAGGGGGCCATTGAATCACCGCCTCTTCATCTTCCGGGGAGAGAGATAACACTCTCTGTGGTTTAAAGGATTCACAATCCCCATCAACCCACCATGCCTGACGAAACAGCTCACTGTCTGCCAATTCCCGCAGTACTGATTCAGGTGTTTCGTTTGTTACTGAATCTATGGGGTCATCCCTCTTAATAGCATCGTATGCCCTTCGTACATTTGGAAAAATGGTAATGACTTGAGTACCCAAAATTTCAGATATATCAGGGATATCAGATCCATATATCCGTAATGATGCGTTGAGCACCTTCACTCTTTGTCTATCAAGACCAAGCCCTCCCTCACTTTCTGGAGCATAATATTTCATATAAATATGGCGGGTTACTTCCACGCCAGCTAATCGGGAAGGAATTGAATCCTCTTTGTTATGCAGCAGCTTTAACTCATCTCTTACCGGAAATGCCAGGCGTCCATTCATGACTACAACATAGCTGGTTAAGGCTTTGCTCTTTTTTAAGGCCTTACCGAAAGCCATTGCTTGAAAAGTGGAGAAATGCAACGTTATCGTGAGGGAATACCCTAACGAACCAAGTTCTTCAGCCGCAACCACTCCTGCTGACGTTCCTGGCAGTTTGAAGGAGACATTCGGCACTCCGCCCAAACGTTTCTCAAGCATACCATAAACAAATTGTGCTTCCTTCACCATCTCTTCGGCATTATTGTGTGCTTCCGGATTTACCTGGAAACATACATACCCCTCTTTTCCCTGGGACAGTAAAAACCAATCCCGCAGCAGTCGACAACCCTTTTCTACAATCAGGAGGGCTGCTACCGAGCAAGCACGGGGAATATTTGATCGAAGATCATCCTCGTCAGCTAGTACCTGTGATAACTGTTTAATCCAATAGGCCCTGTCCAAATCCCATATCATCTTGATTAACGGAGGATTTGTTGTCTGGAAAGAGTATCCCAGCCACATTGTATACTGCAAGAATTCTCCATAATCATTTCCGAATATTGTTCTTTCAGATTCCCTGAAATGTTTCACGGAATATCGATAGAAATTTGATGCATGTATCTTTGCCAAAACCTTTCTAACATAGTCAGAGGGGCTCTTTCCAACAAAAAGGGAGGCTTCTTTTTCTGCATCGGATGTAGAGAGCCCCTCGGCTATGAACTGATTGGTACTTACTGCACGATTCTTTGAGCATACTGTATCAGCTACATTCTTATGAACAGATTCAAGTTCAACTATAAGATCAAAGAGTTTTTCAGAAACCTTTATCGTCTCGTCCTTCCCAATTGTTTCATGCAGCTTTAGGTTAGCCAGAAAACTTTGTGTTCCGATAGCCAGCAACACAAGGAATTCAAGCATGTTTTGCTGTACTTTAGTTGATGCTGTGTTGCAGGCATGACGAATCTTGACCAGTAAAGCATGAAATTGCTCTCTCCATGGTTTCGCTCTCATATAAAACAGGTAATGGTGAGCAGCTACAGTAACATCACCATGGGTTATCAAACTAATTATGTCTTCTGCAGTTCGAAGGTTATTCTTCTCGTACTCTTTACGAATGAACAATTGTTGATCCATTACTCAAGTCTCCTCGCTTATTTCAATATAATATTATGCATACTGCATACTGTATACGATAAACTATATTTATTGGTTTTGTAAAGGGTTTTTTTTAACTTCTGCAGTATATCACCCAAACATTAGTACTACAATTCAAAAAGTCATACATAAGTACCAACTCATTGTAAAATGGATTGTAGATATCAGGAATATAACTCCATCGGAAAATTTGCTGCTTTGATAGAATATATGTCGGAAATAGAAGTAAATCATGGAATATTTATGAATTAGATAATTTTCTCGGCGAAAGTGTAGGGTAAAAAACTACATAAAAAAAAATCTCGCGATCCCCTGATTGATGCATAATGCATAAAGATGCGTCCTTGCCCAAACATCAAAACATATAATTTATCAGATTTTTGTTGACAAGTGAAAAAAATGGTTTATAATTAGCTTTATACCGTATACCGTATATTCTAAGGAGGATATTTATGGAAAACATCGAAAAGAAAATGTTATTCTCAATTTTGGTTGTACTTTTTTTTCTTTCTGCTTTTTTTGTAATAGCAGAAGGACAAGAAGAAGAATCAGAAGACGTATTTCCTAGTGAACCAATTCATTTTGTTGTCCCAGCAGGTGCAGGGGGAGGAACGGACACCCACGCTAGGCTTATAGCTCATAAGATGGAAGAGTATCTTTCTGTTCCTGTAATTATTGAAAACGTTTCAGGTGGCGGTACAGCTGTCGGTTCCCGGAAAGTGATTGAATCAGAACCAGATGGGTATACGATATTGTTAAATATAGTAAATATATTTACTAATAAGGCTCTGGGGAATACGGAATTTGATGGATTTGATTTTGAACCCATTGCAGAAGTAGGTGCTTTTTACCTTTGCGAAGTTACAGGAGGAGATTCTGAATATACTGATTTCAGACAAATAATGGAGAGTATACGTGAAGAACCTGGTTCAGTAAAGATAGCAACACGAATTGGAGCAATTACACATTTTACGAGTCTTGGAGTACAGCGTGAAGTTGGTGGAGAGTTCCATATGGTCCATATAGGCGATGCTGCTACACGGATCACAAATATCTTAGGTGGGCATGTTGATTTGGGAATTTTTGGTACTAATGAAGCTGTTGAATATCACCATTCCGGAATGATGCGTATACTGACTGTATATTCTCCCGAACGTATTGTTAGTTTGGAAGATGTGCCGACTGCTCATGAGTTAGGTTTGGATTATGAACAAGGAGTAGGGTTCTGGATTTTTGCACCCCCCAATACACCTGAAAACAGGATAAAAATACTTGCAGATACGTTTGAGAAGGTTATGAATGACCCTGAAATAATAGAGAAGCTTAAAAGTCAAACTTTAGTTCCGACTTTCAAAAGGGGAGAAGAATTTATAACAACCTTGCAAAAGCAGAGTGAGCTAATATATTCAATTGCGGAAGAATATGACTTGTAAGAATTTAAGAATTTATGAGTAACTTCAAAAAGTAATAGCAACTGAGTTGTCAAACTGGAATCGTCAAACTAAAGATTGCACACTGAGAATTGATAGGAGCGGATACTTTAATATATTGTATCCGCTCCATTAAAAAATAATATTAACAGTCTGACAACAATAACATGTAATATGAGTTTGAAAGTTTTTATCATCATTTTTCTGGGGGTTGTCATGGGAAACAAAAATAAATTATTTCATGTTGATATATTATTGTCAGTGTTTTTAGTTGCAATCAGTATAATCGTCCTTCTTGGCAGCATGAACTTAAAACCGCCCACATATGATCCTCTGGGGGCTGCTTTTTTTCCACGTTTATTGAGTATAGTGCTGCTTTTACTTTCTATTCCGATCTTTATTCAGGGTCTCAGAAAACTGCTTGCAGAAAGAAATGAAAAAAAAGAAACTACTATGTTCAATCGCAAAAAAGAAAACGATTTACCTGCTGAAAACAGGGATAAAGAACGACCCTTGCTTTCTCTATTAGTTGCAGTTGTATCTTGTATATATGTTTTTGCTTTCCCCTTTATTGGTTTTCGCATAAGTTCCATTATTTTGCTGGTATTGCTAGGTATTTTTATATATCGAAGAGAACGTAAAGGGAAAGTTGTTTCTTTCTCAATAATTTTAATTTCTGTAAGTATATTTTTGAGTTTCTTGATTTTTTATATTTTTTCAAATTTCTTGAATGTATCTTTTTAAATAGTTGGAAGGGAGAATTAGATAAATGGAATCTTTACTTCAAGCATTTCAGGTACTATTGATGCCCATCCCAATACTTTGGATAACATTAGGGGTTATTATTGGGTGTATAGTTGGTGCAATTCCTGGGTTGTCAGGCTCTATGTTATTAGCGCTCACGTTACCGTTGACATTTTATATGAAAAGTGGTGACGCTGTTAATCTCCTCGTTGCAATGCATATTGGTGCTATGAGTGGAGGCCTGCTCTCAGCCACGTTACTTCGGATTCCAGGTACTGGAGCTGCAATAGTTACTACTTTCGATGGATATCCTCTTGCAAAATCCGGGAAAGCTGGTCGCGCAATAGGAATCGGGATATTTTCGTCTTTCATTGGAGGTTTTATTGCCTGGATTTTTCTTGTAACATTATCTCCTCTCTTATCTAAATTTGCACTCAAGTTTTCAGCATTTGAAATATTTTCCATTGTGCTTCTGGCTTTAGTAATGATAGTTTCTGTGAGTCAAGGCAGTATTCTTCGAGCAGTGATTTCTGGAATCCTTGGATTACTTGTCGGTATCCCCGGAATGGATCCTGTTCTAGGTACAACAAGATTAATTTTCGGTTTTAACAAACTAATTACAGGGTTTAGCATTGTACCTGTTCTTATAGGTCTGTTCGGATTTAGTCAAATATTGAAAGATACTGCAAAAGTTGAAATTCATGTGGAGCAAGCACCATTCTTATTCAAGAATATGTTTCTTAAATTTAGTGAGATAAGAAAACATTTTGTTAATTTTGTACGTTCTTCAGTAATCGGAACATGGATTGGAGTTTTGCCAGGAGTAGGTGCAAATATTGCTTCTTTAGTAGCATATTCATCAGCAAAAAATTATTCTAAGCATCCTGAATTGTTCGGCAAAGGCTCTGAAGAAGGCATTATTGCTTCAGAAACAGCTAACAATGCAAGTATGAACGGTGCCTTAATCCCTATGCTTACCCTTGGAATTCCAGGTAATTTAGCAACTGCAATACTACTTGGAGCTCTTACCTTACATGGCTTAAAACCCGGTCCTTTACTTTTTTCTAGTGAACCAGAAGTAGTTTATGGTATTATGGCTACGGCTTTTGTAGGTAATATTATCATGCTGATTGTCATGCTGGGTGGCAGCTTGTTCACTGCTCGTATTATTACGATACCTAAGGCATATCTTCTTCCCATCCTCATTGTTTTCTGCGTTGCAGGCACATATGCATTAAATGGACAAATTTTTGATGTATGGGTGCTGATTATTTTTGGTTTTGTTGGTTTCTTTTTTGATAAAGCTAATATTCCCCTTGGCCCTTTTATTATTGGTCTTATACTAAGTAGTATTGCAGAAGTTAACTTTCGAGTTAGTCTTATGCACTCAGAAGGGTCTTTACTGCCTTTCTTTACAAGACCAATTTCTGCTACTTTTATTTTAGTTTCATTTATAGTATTAGGATGGTCTATATATAAAGAATTAAAAATTCAAAAAAAATCAAATAAAGGTAAATGATATTTAAAAAAATCTATAGGGGATCAAGAATAGATTTTTGCTTTGAGCCTTTAATAATCACCGTATCTTGAAGAACGTAATACTGTATTAGAGTATTCCAAAGAAAGCCGGGAAAATATCAATTTTCTCGGCTTTCACTTGCTATAATGACAGATGGAGAGTTGCACAATGTCTTTTCTTTTATCAGATATCGCTTTCCATATTCCGGATAAGGGTCAGGTCGCCGGTGTATGCTGCATTCAGGATCGGTCCCATATAGGTATCTACCATTTCTGCAGTCAAAGCTACAGGCATATTCTGCAGCTTCATCTTCAGCTGTGGATTCTTTGCTGCAGAAAGCGCTCGTTCAATATGAGCTGTGGAGAAATTGGGCAGTTCCTGCAGAGATAAGGGTAATCCCACTGATGTATTGAATGCAATCATACCTTGGGCAACTACCAGACCAAGCTCCCTCCCTGACAGAATATCAATATTCTCCTCAATGAAGCCGTGACGCCTAAAAATATTGCCAATAACCTTCAGCTGCTTTTCAATTTTCGGGGCAAAAAAGACTGCATAGTAGGGGTTCATGATTCCACATGCTCGCCCATGGCTTGCGACATCAACCAAACTGAAACTGGTAAGATGTGCCCCATTTGTACCCCCAATCATGATGGCGTATCCGCCAAGATCAGTAGCTAATCCTATTGCTTCTCGTGCTTCCGTATCATTAGGATGTTCAACTGCATGCTTTGTGTATTGAATTACCAATTCGAGTGCTGTAGTTGTTATTTTTTCTACCAGTTCATATTGTTCATCAGGAACCCCATAGAACACCTCAATACAGTGAGCAATCCCATCAATGGCACCATCAACGGTCAGAGAAGTCGGCATGGTTATCGTTACCCCGTAGTCAAATACCGGATTCGTGGGGATGATTGCCTTATCGACAATAAGCTTTTTCTGCCCCTCGACCGGGTCAGTGATATTTGAATATTTAGTCAGATGTGCTCCGGAGCTTGCAGATGTCTGTACTGCAATAATGGGCAACAAAGTCTTACGGGTTTTTTGAAGCGCTTCACTAACTCGTGAGACTCCAAAATATGCCTCAATTTCTGGAGTGTGGTCTTTCCCTAAGGTTGCAAGTACATTTGCGGCCTTTATCGCATCTATACCACTGCCACCACCAACCACGATAATACTATCTGGCTGATAATGAAGGATATAGCTTTCCAGGCGATATACGTCTTCCCTGGGAGCATTTGGTTTCGCACCTTGCACCAAACGGTCCGGGTTCATATGTACCCCTGCTTCCTGCAATGAGGAGATAATTCTCTGATTGATACCATTAAAAAATTCTTCAGACACCACAAGCGTATGTGATCCGTACTGCTTTACAACCTTACCAATCTGTTCAAGAACACCTACCCCATATAGGTAAGAAGAGCCTTTCCATTCTCTCAATATTTTGTTTGCTACTAAACGATAATCCATTTATAATCTCCTGATATTCGAAATAAGGCTACTTAAATTCTGCCATAATTATATATATATGTTAATAGAATGATAATAATACCAAATACGATCATATCAAACTGAAGAGCAGTAACTATGGGAACAACGATTGCAATAACCATCCCATACAGTGGTGCCCTCCGGTGGTTCAGTATCGATAAACTCCATCACGTTCAGCATCCTCAAGTCCGGACAAACCGTTTTGGGAAAAGCGGTCCCTCCATTTGATCACAGTGTTCTGGCGGATACTCATCTCGGCAGCAATGTCTTTGATTGCTACTCCTTCAGCGCATTTGAGTACTATTTTTGCCCGCTCAACCATCCGCCTTTCAGTTTTCTGGCCGTTGACCAGTCATTAAACGATTATGTTCTACTTGATCCATGTATTCATTCATGCTCACTTAATTTTATTAGAAACTCAACAATATCAGTATTAATTATTTGTAATAGTGCTTTGCCCAACTCTTCCGTAGCGGCTTTTGGATAATCAGTCATTCCTTGGATAAGCAGATGATAATTATTTCTTTCAATATAAGTCTGTTGTCTCAGATTGGAAAAAAGGATATCGTTATGTTTTTCTTTATCAATTGAAACTCCATCCAGCTTTGACATATCAACAAGATCTTTACGTATAGCAAGAACAATAGAAGTTTCAAACAGCCCAGCATGTCCAGGAACCCAAGTAGTTAGGTTTCTCATTTTTTTGATAAGAGCAGTATGGGCAATGTTCCAGTAAGTTGTACTAGCAACAATAACATTGGAATTGCTAGTTCCAATATCTCTCGCAGCTTGGCCAATTATTTGTGCGTTGCCTCCATGCCCAGTAATAAATAAAATCTTTAAGAAACCACTATGTATTAGAGATCTTCCAATGTCTTTAAGCATCGCAAGAAGAGTTTCAGACTGAAGTGAAAGAACTCCTTTATAACATAAATGATGAGGTGAATATCCATATTGTATTACAGGTGTCAGAACAACCTCTTTACTGCAAGATTGAACAGCTTTAGCAAGGATATAGTCCAAAATAAGTGAATCAGTATTAACTGGTAAGTGCGGTCCATGTTGTTCTATAGCGCCAATCGGTACAACTGCGATAGTATTTTGATCAATAGTAGAAAAATCATTCCGCGTAAATTCGCCAAAAAAAGCTTTATTCTTCATTCACAATTCCTCCTTTTTCCGTTATGCATTCTTTTTCCTCTTTATAGATTCCCCTTGGGTAATCTCAGGACACTCATTTCCCATTACAACTCCATACAGAGTTGCTCTTAATTCTTTTTTCCCTGATACTTTACTGATACTTTACGTACCTGCAAAAGTTTCTTTCATCCACGGCCATGGCTAATTTCTGTCTTCGACCGATTAAAATCTTGGCACCTAATAATCACAAATTCGCCGAATGCCCGCATCACTTGTTGACATATATCCGGAAATTGCTTTTACTAAAAGTTCTGTTTTCTTTTTCTCGAAACCGGGTTCATCCCATAGGTCTTTAAATTCTCCCGGATCATTGACAAGATCATACATTTCCCCCAATTCATAACCTTGATATAAACAAACTTTGTATTGACCGTCATAATACATGAAACCATGAGTTTGGTCGGTCATATCTTTAGCCCCAATTGCCTCGTTATATTCAGAGATCACAAAATCCTTATGCTTTTCCAGTGGAGCTTTTCCTGTCAGAATAGAAAGTAAAGATTTACCCTGCATATAATAAGGAACCTCAATACCACTGGCCTCCAGTAAAGTCGGTGGAATGTCCAAAAGTTCAACCAAACCTGTGCTAACAAGATTTTTCTCACTATAAGCTGGCCAAGATATTATAAGAGGAACATGGGTCAACCCCTCAAAAAAACGGCAACCTTTATAAATCAACCCATGATCCCCCAAGAGCTCACCATGATCGCTGGAGAAAATTATTATGGTATTTTCATATTCTCCAATGTCTTTCAAATATTGTATTAACTGCCCAAACTGCTTATCGATAAGTTCAATCATTCCGTAATAGCAAGCAATTACTAATTGAGGATTATAAGTAGATGGAGGTATTGACCCCATATCACCACGTGAAATAGTTTCTGCTGGTGAAGGAGCTTTCCCATGGTCATATGGTTTGACGGCTATTCTGGTTTGCTGATCGATTTTTGAAAACCTTTTCTGGTGTTCGATATCACTTTCTTTAAAGAGCGGCATCGGCATTTCTGAAGGATTGTATTTTTTCAAATATTCTTCCGGCGGATCAAAAGGAGGATGAGGGTCAAAGGGATTTATTGATAGAAGCCATGGTCCATCTTGTTTTTCTGATAGAAAACGCTTTGCCATTTCGGTGCACCACGTCGTTTGATGCAACTCTTCTGGGACTCCTGCACCCATACTCCCAGATAGATTTCCATATAACTCATAAGGATCAACTCCCTTTTCGTATTTCAGCCAATCAGCATAATCATGATCTTTATCCCAATCTGGATTGGGATGATGACTCCACTTGTAATAACTATATCCGTCTTCTTTGGGGCGCGTTTTTTGAATTTGTTCATTTGATATATGCAATTTCCCTATAAGACCACAATTATATCCATTGTCAGATAATATTTTCGTTACGAGCTTTTCCCATGGTGGGAAATATTCATTCCCATTTCTATGAACGTGAGTACTGGCTGGATATCTTCCTGTTAAAAAGCTCGCCCTGGAAGGTGTGCATATAGTACTTTGGCAATAGGCGTTTTTGAAAACAACCCCTTTTCTACAAAGAGCATCAATATTGGGGGTATTAACATATTTATTCCCTAGGCAGTTTATTGTATCAAATCTTTGTTGATCAGTGCAGTACCATAAAACATTAGGTTGTCTGGTCTTGTTACTCATTCACACCCTCCTTAGAATATACGGTATACGGTATAAGCTATATTATAAACCATTTTTTGCACTTGTCAACAACAATTTAATTCGAGTTTTTTGCAATGTACCCATTTCCGGGTTTTTAAGAGCATGAAATGTGGGGGTCAAGAAAAGTTTTTTTGCTGATTCATTCTGCTCTGAGAACAAAAACGCAAGAATTCTCCACAACCACCCCTGCTTTTTGCTGAATAAGCAGGATTTGAGCTGAGCTATTCCCTTTCTGTTCGTTTTATCCATTCATTTCTATTTTCTAGTGGTTATCCGATTTTTACCAGACTTCTCATGAGTTCGGGCTTCTTTTCCCGTATATGTCCTATTGTCAGGGCAAGCAACTGACTCGAAGTGATTTTTCAATGGTAGTGGCAGTTGTCTGAGGAAACTCATGTGTGATATTGCCGACGTAAGTTTTAATTCTTCCGCCTCATCTGCCAACAAACGCAATTTCCGCAGGAAAAGTAACTAACGCTATGGTTACTGCAGGGGGTGTATCAATAAAAGAGGTACACTCCAGAACTATGCAGTCCAGAAATACACCCGGCCTCTTTTTCGCTGGTGAAGTGTTGGATATCGATGGTGAAACCGGTGGGTATAATCTGCAGGCTGCATTCTCTACAGGTATGCTGGCAGGGAGAAGCGCAGTTGTTTA
>Ga0208902_1000985_pt1 | contig 14044 bp, 18 predicted proteins | sample AntAceMetag02UKH_FD_184767 | JGI IMG/M metagenome (GOLD analysis project Ga0208902, IMG submission 184767) | Saline lake microbial communities from Ace Lake, Antarctica - Antarctic Ace Lake Metagenome 02UKH (SPAdes) (version 2) | ecosystem: Environmental > Aquatic > Non-marine Saline and...
CAATGGAACAAGAATTTTCTACATGATCCATCCCGTGGGGAGCGAGTTAATGGCTCCTTCGGCCTGCATATGAATCCCCGGTTTTATGATCCTGCCGGATTAAGCCTTCCAAGGGATTCTTCAAATGCTTCAAGTGCCCTCTGATTAAACAGCACAAAGCGGACCAGCTTGATTTCAGGATGGGCCTGCAGAAAACCAATAATGGTACGAAGGGCTACAGAAGCTGCCTCTCCCAGGGGATATCCATAGGCCCCTGTGCTGATAGCGGGAAAGGCCACTGAACAGATCCTTTTTGCCAGGGCGACTTCCAGGCTTTTTCGATAGGCGCTTTCAAGTAGGCGTTCAGTGCTCGGATTCGGTCCTTTATATACAGGTCCCACCGTATGGATCACATACTGGGCCTTGAGCTTATAGCCTCGGGTGATCACCGCGTCTCCTGTGTCGCAGCCTCCAAGGGTCCGGCACTCGGCAAGCAACTCCGGGCCTGCTGCCCGGTGAATTGCACCATCCACACCACCTCCACCCAGAAGCGTGCGATTGGCTGCATTGACTATAGCCTCGGTATCCTGCTGTGTGATATCCCCCCGTATCAACTCCAGCACGGATGATCCGATTTTAACTTCCATGATGTCACTCTCCTGTTATTATATGGAGCCTTTTACAAAATTTGTTTGCCGGAAAGGATTTTGCCATCATCCCTATCCACAGATTTCGCAAATTACACCGATTACTCTAATCTGCCTGTTTTGTCCTCTTCCAGACCTCCTGCCCGGCCTTCGGAAATGGCTTCTGTGGCCAGTTGATCAGCCAGTTCGTTTTCCTCGTGTCCGGCATGACCCTTGGTCCATTCCCAGTGAACCTTGTGAGATTGGCATAAAGAGTCAAGTGTCTGCCATAGACCCTTGTTTTTAACAGGCTTTTTGGCGACAGTCTGCCACCCTCTGCACTTCCAGCCAGTTATCCACTCGGTTATACCCTGTTTTACGTATTTTGAGTCGGTGGTGATAATCACATCACAAGTCCTTTTAAGGGCCTCAAGGGCCCGTATTGTTGCCAAGAGTTCCATCCGGTTGTTTGTGGTGTTTTTTGACCAGCCCTTGATGCACTTTCTCTGTTTGTCATACTGCAACATTGCCCCCCACCCACCAGGCCCTGGGTTTCCTGAGCAGGCACCATCAGTGAATATATGAACGATATCTTTTTGATTGTTTGCTGACATAGCAATTTGTACCCGATTAAAACTATTTTCGTCCTGTATATAGGGTAACAATACCCATTGTCAGAGGTCTGTGCTTAACCTCCCGAAATCCCACATCTCTCATCATTGCGGCCAGAATCTCAGGTTCATAGAAACCCTGAATGGAATCTGCCAGATAGCGATAGGCCTCTTTGTCGCCTGAGACGATGCCGGCCATAAATGGGAGGAATTTGTGTAGATAGAGCTTGTATATCGGAGAAAAAAGGCGGTTTTTCGGGCGCGAGAATTCGAGAATCGCAAGTTTCCCCCCTGTTTTAAGCACCCTTAGCATCTCTCTGAGGCCTTGTTCTGGCCGGCTGAGATTCCTGACTCCAAAGGCTATTGTTATCCCCTGGAATTTCAAGTCATGGAGTGGCAAGTACTCTCCGTCACCGCATATGGGGACTATATATTTCGCCTTCTTGCTGCCATTTTCTAATTGAAGTGCCCCATGCCGAAGCATCTCATAACAGAAATCCACTGCCACCACCGGGCGCGATATCTGCCTTACAATTTCAGCCGAAAGGGGCAGGGTTCCCGCGCAGAGATCCAGGATAGGGCCCTGTTTGAACTCATCAAGCTCACGCGTGGTTACCCATCTCCAGTAGTGGTCTATATAAAAACTAAGCAACTTGTTTAAGAGATCATATTTCCCAGAAACAGAAGCAAATTTGTCCCGGACAAAGCGCTTTTTTTCTTTTCCTGTTGGTATCATCTTTTATAGAGGTTCAGAGTTCAGGGTTCACAGGTTACATTGAAAGATGAACGTCGAACATCGAACATCGAACGTTCAACATCGAACGAAAAACAAATATCCAATACCGAATACACAACAGCTATTTCTGTTTCCTCTAAAATATCATTTAGTAGTTCAGATTTTTTAATTAGCAAGTCTTTCTTCCAGGTCATAAGTCTATTTCTTTATTTTTCCCCATTCAAAATTCGATGTTGGACGAAGGTAACATTTTCAACTCCAAGATCCTGGGAAAATCACCACGATCATATGACAGCCTGAAGAAATGGAGCAGGCCCTGTCGTTTTTTTTCTGAGAGGTCGAGTTTTATGCCCTTAATCACCCAATCACCCAATCACCCAATCCCTTGTATCCTTCATGGACCAGGAATTCCAGGACATCTTTATTACCAATGGGACCGGACTTTACTGCCAAAAATGTTGCGGTTTTGCCCCTGGCCAGGCTCCCCAATTCTTCAGAGATACCAAGGGCCCTTGCTCCACCATAAGTGCCCGCCCTGAAAATGGCCTCGGGAGAAAGACCCGGGGCCAGCTTTGAAAGGCTTGCCATTTCGGCGAAGATGGAAAGCCGGTCGTTGCTTGCAAGGCTATCTGTGCCAAGGGCCAAAGGTATGCCTGAGGCATGAAGCTCTTCCACAGGAGCCATACCCACCCCAAGGAATACATTGCTCCTGGGACACAGACAAACGCCGGCCCCTGTTTTTGCCAGGATTGAGATGTCATCCCGGTCCACCTGCACACAGTGGACACAGACCGTATGCCTATCAAGCAGCCCCAGGGTTTCAAGATACCTCACAGGAGACGCTTTGGGGAGATCATAATTCAATGGCCAGTGTCCTTTTTCTTTTAAGAGTTCTCTCAGGGGACCATGTCCGCCTTGCAGGAACTCTATCTCCTCTTCTGATTCAGCTACGTGAATGGGAAACGGCATGCCATGGCTCTGATCCCATGCCTTGATGGCCTTAAGGACCGACGGCGCTACAGAATACGGGGCATGGGCGGAAAAGGCATAGTGAAAAGAGGGCTCCAGGATGTCCGTGGGTTCAGTAATTTTTCCATTTACAAAAGGAGCGTCGAGAGGGATTTCCCCCTCTGCTTCATTTGGTATCGGGCATACCAGTTCTTGAAAGAAGACGCCACTGAAAGGCCATGTGCCATCTTTTTTGGAAGAAAAAAGCGGGATAAAATCCAGATTTCCCACGTCTCCAACGGCAATTATCCCGTTTTCTTGCATCTCTTTTATTGCCTGACATATGGCCGGTTCCCATTCTTCAGGCCTGATCAGGCCGCGGGCCTCAATCAGTGCTCTTACCCAGTCAACAAAGGAGCGGCTTGGAGAAAGACGCCACCTGAGGGGAGAGAGCTCAAGGTGAGAGTGGGTGTTTATCAGGGCAGGACAAAGTATGGAGTCTCCATAGTCTTTGATCTCTGCCGGATAGCTTGAGCGGAGTTCCGAGGCCGGTCCCACCCCTACTATTTTTCCTTCAAAGGTCGCTATTGCCCCGTTTTCTATTGGAGGCCTTGAGACAGGAACCACCCACCTGGCTACGTGAAGACGGAGAGAATTTGGTGATTTATAGCAGAGGTTCAGAGGTTCAGGGTTCACCGTTCAGGGTTACCTTTCTGTAAGGGTTCAAAGGTTGTACTGAAAGATGAACGTCCAACATCGAACATCGAACGTCCAACGTCGAATGAAAAACGAATATCCAATACCAAACACACAACGGCTATTTCTGTTTCCTCATCTTTTTCCATTCAAAATTCGATGTTGGACGTTCGATGTTCGATGTTCATTTTTTTTTGCCCTCTGACCTCTCTCTGACCTCTGACCTCTGACCTCTGACCTCTGCCCTCCGACCTCTGCCCTCCGACCTCTGCCCTCCGACCTCTGCCCCGGATTCACCAACTAGAGTATAGTCCATCAGGCGCTGACGCGGTTCAAAACCGGCACCGGTTACAATTTTACGTATTTCTGCTTCCGAGAGTCGATGGCTCACCCCGGCTGCTGCGACCACATTTTCCTCAATCATTGTGCTGCCAAAGTCATTTGCCCCAAAAAATAGGGCAATCTGGGCCACTTTTGGACCTTGTGTGACCCATGAGGCCTGAAGGTTCGGGAAGTTGTCAAGGACAATCCTGGAGATGGAAAGCAGTCTCAAGTATTCCTGTCCTGTAGATGGCCTGACGTCAAGAGCGGTATTTTTGGGTTGAAAGGGCCAGGCAATAAAGGCTGTGAATCCGCCGGTGCGGTCTTGAAGGTCTCTCAGGCGCAAAAGGTGCTCGATTCTTTCCTCCAGTCGCTCCACGTGGCCATACATCATGGTGGCAGTGGTCTTAAGCCCTAATCCGTGAGCAGTCTCCATTACATTCAGCCACTCATCTGTTGTGGCCTTCCTTGGAGAGATCTGCTTTCTGACCCTGTCTGTCAGGATTTCCGCTCCGCCACCCGGGATGGAATCGAGTCCGGCCTTGATAAGCCTGACCAGGACCTCTTTTACAGACAGACCTGATATTTTGGAAAAGTGAACGATCTCAGGAGGAGAAAATGCGTGGCAATGTATTGCAAAATTCGCCTTTATAAAAGAGAGCATTTCCTCATAAAAGCTAAGGGGGAGATCAGGATGGAGCCCGCCTTGCAGCAGGATCTGGGTGCCCCCGAGCGATTTTGTCTCCTCTAATTTCTCGGCCAGCTCTTGCCTGGAGAGTATATAGCCTGAAAGGTCACCCGGTGCACAGTAATAAGCGCAGAACTTGCACCCGGAGATGCATATATTGGTATAGTTAATGTTCCGGTCAATGACATATGTGACAATGGGCTTTGGATGCAGCCTTCGCCTTACTTCGTCAGCAAGCTGGCCCAGTACATTCAGGTCTGCCTCTTGATAAAGCAAGAGGGCATCATCTCCTGAAAGGCGCCTGCCGCCCCGGACTTTTGATATTATTGGTGAAATCATGGTGGAAGAAGAGCTCAGACCGGCTCGTAGAGAGTGTCGCGCTCTACCGGCTCTCTCCCTGCCTGTCGGATAAGGTGTTCGATTTCACTGCGGGTCATGGCCTGGGAGGTATCCGCCCCTGCCATGTGCGTAATCTTTTCTTCCAGCACAGTCCCATCCAGGTCGTCCGCACCAAAGGATAGGGCGATCTGCGCAACCTTTGGCCCGAGCATTACCCAGTAGGCCTTGATATGTGGAAAGTTGTCGAGCAGGAGTCGTGATACTGCAATACTCTTAAGATCATCCACCCCACCTGTGGATGACAGGTATTCCAGCTTTGTGTTTTTGGGGTGAAAAGCAAGGGGGATGTAGCACAGAAATCCGCCTGTTTCATCCTGGGCCTCTCTCAGGGCCAGCAGATGCTCTATCCGTTCAGATATTGTCTCAATATGGCCGTAGAGCATGGTGGCATTGGTCCTGAGACCTGCTCTGTGGGCGGTTTTAGCAACTTCCAGCCAGTCCTTTCCGGAGAGTTTCTTAGGGCAGAGCTTTTCCCGTATTCTGGTGCTGAAGACCTCTGCTCCACCTCCGGGAATGGACCCGAGGCCGACTTGCATAAGATCTTCCAGCGTCTCGGTGATTGACCGACCTGAAATGGCTGCCAGGTGTGCTATCTCTACACAGGTAAAGGCCTGGATGTGGATCTCGGGTCTTTCTGCCTTTACTGCCCTTAGCATGTCAATATAATACTGGTATGGGAGATCCGGGTGCAGGCCGCCGACAATATGTACCTCTGTGACGGGTTCGGCATGCCTCTCCCTTATCTTGGAAACTATCTCTTCTATGGACATCTCGTAGGCCTTCGGGTGGGTCTTTTTCTTTCCAAAGGCACAGAATTTACACAGATTTATGCAGATATTAGAGTAGTTTATGTGCTGATTATAGATGTAATAGGCCCGGTTTCCGTTAAGCCTTTCTCTTACGATGTTGGCCAGATAACCAAGGGCCGGCAGATGAGTAGTGGAGAAGAGCAGCTCTCCATCTTCAGCACTTAAGCGAGTGTCGGACAGGACTTTTTCGTATATTTCAAAGAGTCCTGCTTCTTTAAAGACTTTTTCCATAGTTTACAGTTACCTCTATCCAATCAAAGGGGAGGTGGTGTTAGAAGGTTATTTCCTTTTTTAATTCAAAATTCAAAATTAAGAATTCAAAATTGTGTCTGAACGGCTTTTCCGTTCAGACACTAATTATCCTTTTGCGTCGTGGTAATGCGTACGTCTTTTACAAATACTTCAAAATTCAGGGTCTTGCCAGCCAGGGGATGGTTAAAGTCCAGCATCATGGCATTTTCCCAGATGGACTTGACCATAGCTGGTTGTCTTAAGCCAAATTCGTCAGAGGCCTTGACTACCTTGCCCACTTCCACTTTTCCTGAAATTCTTTCAATGGCCATTAGTGTTACCTTCCCGGGATCATAGGGCCCATAGGTATAGTTTGGAGAGACAAATATTACCTTTCTTTCTCCAGGAGCAAGCCCGACAATATTTTCCTCAACAGGTTTGGGGAAATTACCCTTTCCGCATATAAAGGTTACCGGGCCTCCTGACTTTTCAGAGGAATCCACTACTTCCCCAGATGATAGCCTGACCTGGTATTCCATTTCCACCAGTCTTCCATGTTCTACACGGAGTAGAACCTTTTTTGTCACATCCATGGTTGCTTCAATCTAAATTGAGCTATTAGCCTTGTATGTTTCTTTTACCACTACGAGGTATTTTTACGGTAAATTGAACCGCGAAGACGCTAAGGACGCTAAGAAATACTTTTTATCCAGCCGGTAACGGTCCGGCTGAATAAGTATCTTCTTTGTGTTTAACTCAGCGTTCTTTGCGCCTTAGCGGTTAGCTTAGGTTCAATGACCCCTTGTAGAGATTTTTTCCGGTACCGGGATTTTCATAAAGGAAATTCCTTGGCTATCATAACATAAAATTGATAACATTTTGTGAATGGAAACGCAATCCGAACCCCGAGCATGAAAAATAATTATTCAAAATTAATCACGAAAACACGAAGGTACGAAAACACGAAAAACAAAACTGGATGAACCTGAAAAAATACTTTAGTATCCAGGCAAGGTAACTGTTCACGGGATTACAACGCCCGTTTTACCGCAACTCATCGAGCTGTAAACGTTTACAGGGTGCTGCAGATGCGAGGCGGAGGGTGCGCAGACGTACTCCCTGTACTTCAAGTGCCCGACAACAAAGCAGATGCTGTGCTCTGTGAACGCTTACATTGTTTTGTAACTGAATGGAGGCATAATTATGCACAATGTGCGCTTATTTTATCTTTTATTACTTATAGTTATGGTATTTACTCCTGTTTCAAAGTCCCTGGCAAAGGGTCTTTCAGAACGTGGAGAAGATCTTGTGTTACTGTTACAGAAAAAATACGAAACCACTACTGATATTACCTCTAACTTCGAGCAGGAGACGTTTGCTTCCGGTTCTTCAGAGGGTCTCAAGGCAGAAGGAAAGGTCTATTTCAATCGTCCGCACCAGATGCGATGGGAATACAGTCAGCCGGAACCGCAACTTATTGTCACCAGCGGGGAAGAGGTATATGTGTATGAGGAGGAAGCCAATCAGGTAATGGTGCTTTCCAGGGATCAATTACTTTCAACTGAGATAAGCAAGGCTTTTTTCTTTGGCAAAGGTGACCTCAAACGTTATTTTATTGTAGAGCATCCAGTAGAAGGCCAACCGGATGCCAGGTGGGTGCTGAAGCTTACCCCAAGGAATCCGGTACCACAGGTATGCACCATATTAATTGTCGTGGATTCTCATACTCATCTGGTAAAGGAGATGTGGCTGGAAGACCAGTTAGGTAGCAGAACACATCTTGTATTCAGCAATGTCAAGGTCAATAAAGGCCTTTCAGACGATCTTTTCCGGTTTGTTCTACCTCCAGGTGTGAAAATTTACCGTACAGATGATTCTAAGGTTCTAGGTTCAGAGGTTCAGGGTTCAAGAAAAAGATGAACATTGAACATCGAACGTCCAACATCGAATTTTGAATGGGAAAATGAAGAAACAGACTTATGACCTGGAAGAAAGACTGCTCGAGTATACAGAAATAGCCGTTGAATGTTCGGCATTGGATATTTGTTTTTCATTCGATGTTGGACGTTCATCTTTCAATGTAACCTGTGAACGGTGAACCCTGAACCTTTGAACCCAGAACCCTTGAACCTGTGAATGCCTACAATCAGGAGAACAAAATGTCCAATGAAAGTTTAACTGGAGAAATCCGTGCATTGGCACGGGAGAAAAACGCTATCATTCTTGCTCACAATTACCAGGTGCCGGAAGTCCAGGATGTTGCGGACCTTACCGGGGATTCTCTGGCCCTGAGTATCCAGGCATCAGAGACCGAAGCCGATATCATAATATTTTGCGGAGTCCGTTTTATGGCTGAGACCGCGGCCATCGTTTGTCCGGATAAAAAAATAATACTACCGGTAAAAGAGGCAGGCTGTGGTATGGCGGATATGCTGAATGCAGCGGAGTTGATGGCTGAGAAAGCAAAGTATCCGGGCGTGCCTGTGGTCACATATGTGAATTCTACAGCCGAAGTAAAGGCGGAAAGCGACATCTGCTGTACTTCAGCCAATGCAGTGCAGGTCGTTAAATCCTTAAAGACCCATGAGGTCCTTATGACCCCGGACAAAAATCTGGCAATGTGGGCACAGAGACACACAGATCAAAAAATCCATTACTGGCTTGGTTACTGTCCGATTCACGATAATCTCACGGTTGCCCAGGTCAAGGAGGCAAAAGCCGCCCATCCCGAGGCTTTGCTGATGGCCCATCCCGAGTGCCCTCCAGAGGTGCTGGATATGGCGGACGCGGTAAGAAGCACCAGCGGCATGCTGACCTTTGCAGCGGAATCCAAGGCAAAGGAATTCATTGTTGCCACAGAAATCGGGCTTTTACATACGTTAAAGAAGCAAAATCCAGGAAAGAGATTTTACGCTGCTTCTCCTGAGATGGTTTGCTTAGACATGAAAAAAACAGGCCTGAAGGAGGTATTGCTGGCCCTTCAGACAGAAGGACCGGTGATTGTTGTGCCCGAACCGATTCGTTTAAGGGCCCTCAAAGCTGTTGAACGTATGATGGCCGTGCCGCGGGACTGAATTTTTCCAATTTGAATAGCCTCCTTAGTCGGCTGTAAGGTATTCCAACTTGAGCGATTTCAGCTTGCTGCGAATGATTTCGAAATGAATCCGGTTTTCTGTATAAAGAGTCGCCCCTATAGATAGAGCCGTAAAGGCAATCTGGACGTCATTCACGAAGTCGGATTTCTTACAAAGCCCCCTGTATTTGAGAGCAAGATCGGAAAAGAATTGCCCCACGATAATGTAGTGTTGCGAGCTCAAGGTAACTATTCTATCTGCACTCTCATAAGGTTTCTGCAACTGGGAAAGAAGCCTTTCGGCTTTTTTCGTTCTCGCCCCGGCCCAAAGCTCCATGAGCACTGTGGCCGAGACATACTTTACAGTCCCACCCCGCTCAAGTTCAGCGCCGTGGGAGTGGTTTCGGATAAATGAGATATAGATGTTCGTATCGAACATGACCTTCATTTGAAGACCTCGTTTATCACATCACCTTTTCCCCCCACCAACTGATGGGCCTTGATGATATCATCGTCGATAATCGCCATCTCCAAGGCTTTGTTGACAGCCTCCTTTTCCGTCCTTACCTCAAAAATCATGCGCGCCCTATCGATGTAATCCTGATCCAACTCAATGGTTTTCTTAACCATCCTGGGCATTTAATTTACCTCCTTAACCGTAATTTCAGACATATTATATGGTTTCCCACTGGGAAGTCAATCCAAAATGCTTTTTGTGATCCTCTAATCCCTTTAATTCTATTTCTTTATTCTGTCTCCGTGAGGTGAATACGCCTATCCATTCACGACTTGAAGAAGATACTTGACTGCCGGTAAAGGATCTTTTATTTTGTGCAGATAGATAGTAATGAAGTAAAGGAGTAAGATTTATGAAAATCAGTGCAAAACGGCAAATTTCCCTTCCCAAGAAAATTATGGTTGCGCTGAATCTAAAGCCTGGAGATGAAATAGAGTTCCAGCTCAAAGGCGACAGCGCGAGACTGGTTCCCATAAAAACCATAAAAGTACCAAGAGAGCAGGCATGGTTCTGGACTCCCGAGTGGCAAGCGAAGGAAATGGAAGCAGAGGAAGACCTGCGGAGCGGCGAATACAAGGATTTCGAGAATGTTGAACATCTTCTGAAAGACCTTCACAGTGAAGATTAGACGCACCGCATCCTTCTCGAAGGATTACAAAAACCTACCCGCGCAGATTCAGACAAGGGCCGACAATCAGCTTCTTCGGCTGGTGAAAAACCCAAAACACCCCTCTCTGAAGATAAAGAAGTTAAGAGGCACCGAGATATTCGAAATTCGAGTCACTCGCGGATATCGACTGACTTTCAAAATTGAAAAAGGATTCTTGATATTGAGACGGATCGGCACCCATGACCTTCTGAAACAAGAGGGGCGACGCTGAGGGCTTCCCATCAAGGAGCGACAGATCCGGGAGAGGGAACTACGCAGCAAACTCAAATACAGGCGTCTGAATGATACGGCGAGGCTTTCTTTGTCCCCAAATCGTTTGCTACAATTGTTCTACAGTCTTTGGCGAGAAGAATCGCTCTCCAGTTTCCAGGCACACTCTAGCTGGCACATTCTCAATAATAACGAACCTATCATCTACACCAAGCGTGTAAGTGACTTTTTGTTCAACCATCGTTTCTTTCCAAATATGAGTTTTCATGTTTGGTCCTTCTAATCTTGAAATCAATCCACAGTCTTACGTCTGGTTCGTATAGGGTGATGATTTTCACCAAAGGACGAGATGGATAGCTGCACTGAATATGCAAAGGTCTCTGTTTAAGCGTAAATCCGAGTATCAAACAGCTTGGTCCATACTTGTCCTCGGGATAATCTTCAATAATTTCACCATGCGCTATTGCTTCGCGGAGTTCCGACACGCCGATATGAGTTAATAACCCATTATCAAGAAATACAATAAAAATCAACTCATCATAATTTTGAACCATCGCGAAGCGAAAAATAATAGTTTTTCTCTGCGTTCTCTGCGTCCTCTGCGTGCTCGAGTGAGCTAAGCGAACGGGCGTAAAGAATCTCTCACAGAGACCTAGAGAAGGAATTGAACGAATGCGCCGGGCGACTTGTTTTGAGAATCATACGTGGCTATAATTGGAATTATGAGGCCACAGGGAGGTGATTCTTATGGAAGTATCTGTTCGTGAACTTAAAAATAATCTTTCTTTATACTTGCGTCGAGTACAGACTGGTGAGGAAATCATAGTTACTTCCCGGAGGCGTCCCGTAGCGCAACTGTCCGCCGTTCGACGTCGCCCTGAAGACGTGGAAGCCGAGACCATTCGACGGATTAACGCCCTGCCCTTGGTCCGGCCAGGCAAGGGAGGAAAGGTTATGGGAGCGGAGAATCCAATTCCTTGGAGATCCGGCGAAAAAACGTTTTCTGACATAGTACTGGAAGAACGGGAATGATTTTGTATTTGGATACTTCGGCTCTTGTGAAACTCTATGTGGATGAGCCTGGTTCCGCCGGCATTAGAGAGGCCCTTGTCAGAGCAAAGGCCGTATATACCCACCAGATTGCATATGTGGAAATCAGGGCTGCCTTTGCAAAGATTCACGGCATGAAACGTATCAGTGTTGAGGCGCTGGAGTCAATAAAACAGGCATTTGAACAGGACTGGATGGCTATCGGGGTTGTTGGTATAAATGAATCTTTAATTCGTCGAGCTGGTGATCTTGCTGAAATCTTAGCTCTTCGGGGATATGACAGTGTGCATCTGGCCGCAGCTGAGGCGCTTCATGTTCAAAAAAGTAGCGGCACAGATTTTTGCTTTGCTGGATTTGATCAGAAATTGAACCAAGGTGCCTCCAGGCTGGGGATAGCCCTGCTAAAGATATGACATTTTTGAACCGTTTATGGGTTCAGAGGTTCAGGGTTTGCGAGAGAATGTAACTACTCAGGAAAATTCACCGCAGAGAGCGCAGAGAATGCAGAGAAAACAAAACAGACTGAAAAATTCACGCCGTACTGCATTCAAAAAATATTCGGTCTTCCGGTATTCTGAACCATCGTGAAGCGATAAATAATATTTTTTCTCTGCGTTCTCTGCGGTCTCAAGCGACTCTGAGGAGCGGGCGAGAGAAAAAGAATGTCTCTCACAGAGTTCACAGAGCTCACAGAGTTAGGCCCAAAAGCATAAGTCTTGCCTTCTGCTGCGGTGAGCCAATTTTTGTCAATAAGCGACTTTTTTTGGCAACGAATAAGACGAGAAGTCGTATTCTCCATCCCTGAAAAACCCCAACATCGGCGTATTTACTCAGGTGTAGCAGGCCATAGCTATGTGGCACTGACCTTGCAATAAAACGTAATGAGAAACGAATTAAGGAATTGATGAATTTAGCCGATTAGAATCTGTGTAATCTGCGAAATCTGTGGATCCATAAAGGAGATAAAATTTTATTTATTTATCAAGCCGGGAAAAGTTGCCGATAAATATTTTGAATATCAACCAACCTTGAATATCAACCAACATTAAATTTTTAACATAGGAGGTTTGTTATGCTTGGATTTTTGAATAAGATGAAAAAGACAGGACACAAAGGTTTCACCCTGGTGGAACTCATGATCGTCGTGGCAATTATCGGGATCTTGGCCGCAATTGCGATTCCGCAGTTTGCTTCTTACAGGACCAGGGCCTTTAATACAGCAGCCCAGAGTGACCTGAGAAATTTGAGAACTTCCATGGAAGCTTACTTTGTTGACTGGCAGCAATATCCAGCAACGATGGATTAACAGGAGGTAAATTATGCGTAATCTTATAATTTTTGCAATGCTTTCTTTATTTATGCTTTTCCCAATGACAATTTATGGAGCTACGGGAGACGCGATACTTGATGATACAACAACTGCTGCAGAATCGACAACAGGCTTTAGTGTATCAAAGAATGTCACTATTACCTATGCCGTAGTACCCACAAGTTGCGTTGGATATACTCTTATAGCCAGCCATCTCTCGGGGGATGCCCTTTATGGATCCGGATCAGATACTACCAAGCTTTTCAGGAATATAGATGACAAGACCAAAGGCACTCTATATAATACCGTTCCAATTGCCGCTAACGCAACAGCAGCATTTGGTGATGGTACGACAGATGGTGCTGTTGGTAACTGGTTACCTATGTAAAAAAATCCAGGAAATACCGATAACACAAGGTGGGAGCAATCCCACCTTTTTTGTTTTAATGTATCGATGTAGTATAATTCGATCCGCACAAAAAAATTGCATACAGCATTTTACATCATTTAAAATCATAGTATATTACACTAAATGCATATAAGACAAAATCCTGCCTTTGCCATATCTGTTGCCGCGTTTATTGACGGCTATCGGGACCGCCTGATACAGGGCCTTCTTATAGTAGGGGTCTTTTTTGTGCTCTCCACAGCGGTCTTCAGCAGCTTTTCCATGCGCCAGCCCATGGAGGTTGCCATCAACTACGGCCTCTCTGTGGTCCAGATCCTTGCCACCATTCTTACACTATTTTTGGGGCTGAATCTCATATCCCGAGAGCTGGAATCTAAGGCTGGGCATCCTGTCCTGGCCCAGCCGATTTCCAGGGGGAGCTATATCATCGGAAAGTTTATGGGGTTGCTTATGATAGTCCTGGTCATCCTGATCATATCAGGTACATGCGCGGCCTTAGGAATATGGTTGACCACGCTGGCTCTCGACACGCCCGGGCATGTGTCTTGGGTGGGTTTTATTGTTGCCCTTTATGGGACTTTTATTTCGTGCGCTGTCCTCGGGGGCCTGACCGTTCTTTTTACCAGTCTGTCAACCTCGGCTATCCTGCCCTTTCTTCTCACTTGTGGTGTGTATGCCATCGGCCAGAGCACTCAGGCAGCAAAACGTTTTATCGAGGCGGAACTTGCGGGGGTAGAAATTACTCCCCTTGTGAAGATGATA
>Ga0208902_1000999_pt1 | contig 13948 bp, 12 predicted proteins | sample AntAceMetag02UKH_FD_184767 | JGI IMG/M metagenome (GOLD analysis project Ga0208902, IMG submission 184767) | Saline lake microbial communities from Ace Lake, Antarctica - Antarctic Ace Lake Metagenome 02UKH (SPAdes) (version 2) | ecosystem: Environmental > Aquatic > Non-marine Saline and...
AACATCGGCATGTCCTGTGAAGTCATTACATTGACTCGTTTCACCGAGCGTTTGATCAGGACTTGTGCGTTGGGAAAAACCAACACAGCCACAATCCACGGGTTCATGCCGAATAGACCCTTTACGCACTTGAAAATGCACCGTCCGGTAGAAGATATGTGGGAGGTGTTTATAGTTTTGCTATCCCGATTCGGGAGGGACAGAACGAATCAGAAAAGGTAGAGATTCGTGTACCAGGCAGCCCACTCTCGGAGTTCTGGAGAGTCAACTGTCTTGGCCTGCTCGACAAGGCTGTCGGAGGTAAAGGAAAAGAACCGACCGGAATTGCCCGTGAGAGCCGCAAAAGCCTGCATGGATGCCGTCAGGGCAAAATTCTTTGGGTGATGGACTACCGAGAAGAAAACATTTTCATAGGGCCAGTCAGCGGAATTCTCGATGGCAATCGCCAAGAGCTGATTGCGCCAAAGCTGATTGAGGCCACCTTTGAATGGACACCCCATAGTCTTCAGGAAATTATCCCTGGGGAATTCGGTTGGATGCTCGGCAGTAATGTTCCAGTAATTATAGCGGCATGAACTGTGATAGTAGCAGAGATCCGGGTTCTGGAGTATGTCGGCGATCGAGTCGCATGAATGTTTGTTGAGCTGGCGACCTTTGCTCTTCGCTCCGCCGCATGTTGTGAATTCCTGCTCGGTGAGTTTATGCTCAATGAGCCAAAGGTTCAACTCGCCCTGATGATTCCTATAAGCGATGGCGAAATCGGCGTCGGTTCCCGTACTGCGGTTGTGGTCGCCGAGAAGCCCCTTCTGGCTAGGGCTGCCATTCCGGATTTCATCCCAGAACTCGATTCTGAACCCTGAATCCAGTTGATCCGTGGCAATGGTTTCCATATCTGGTTTCACCATCTTCAGGATTGATGAAGCAACGGTCGGCTGAGCCATGATGGGTAGGAAAAGATTCGCGCAGGCTATTTGCGAACTGGCTATGTGGTCGGCAAACTTGTGTGTCTTGAAATGAAACGTCCTCTGATGGTCGAAGAATCGTTGACGGATGGGCTTGTATAGGTGTGGCAACTGACCTTTGAGTTCCTCCGGCAAGACGGCATCGTATTCGTGCCCCGCATAATGGCCTGGCTTGTCTGTGAGGTGGCGGCGTTTCCAGTCAATCAGATGGATGTACATGTCCCTCTGGAAGCCCGATAAATGTGCTGGCATTCGATAGATTGTCACTGTATCACATTCCTTCCTGCTACTTCATGTGGCTTGCCGAGTACCTCGACACTGAGGATAACTGGGGCAACCCCAAAACTGAACGCCGTCCTTACGACTGTTACGGAGGACCATCTGAGCGCCACACCGCGGACAGGCTGGTGCGGTGGAATCCGCACTGACAGGCTGTTTGTTCTTGCGAACGTGGCCAACATGGCAGGCTTTTTGGGTATCTGTTACGGTTGATGCCCACTCGCGTATTGTGGTTGCGATTTCGGACACTTGGTCGTCCTTAATGATGGAAATCTGATGGTCGTGGATATGCTTTATGAAATCCCGGATATGAACCACGTTTGCAGGCATGGCGTTCTTGAACTCACAATCGTCGACGAACACCACCAGTGACTTGAAGTATTCATGGGGAATGCCAGTCAAGTCCGACAAGGTCTTGGTGTGTTTGTAATTCTGGCGAAGTGGATTTTGGAATCGCTCTTTTCGCCAGAATATCACCTGTGTCCACTGGGGTTCATTTTCACTGCCATAGATCCAGCCCTTATAGGTCTTGGTCTCGATCACGAAAATGCCGTAGCGTGAGATAATAACGTGGTCAATCTGCGTTGTTCCGTCCGGCGTTGGGAACATGATGTCCGGAATCAAGCGATATATGTTCTGGTCAAGCAACCGCTTTGCCGAGAAGTTGATGCTCGCCTCGCCAAGCCGCCCTTTGAGTCGCGGCAGGACGAAAACACGAAAGGCGGCGGCGAGAATTAAAACGAATCCGGCAAGTAGTACCCAAGGAAGAATGCCAGCGAGCAGTTGGTTCGCGATGTTCATGGACTTACATCAGGCCATCACAACCAATCCCGTGGGACCAGTTTATTCCCACCTCGCCATTCATCGACGCGGTGCACACTCTCGATGCCACCCCACGCCGCTTCCGGGGCATGGTCAAGGACGATCAGTTGCAACTTGCCCTTGGCCTCTTTGACGGCCTCCGCCATAACCGTGAAAGCCTTGCGAACGGCCTCCATATCCTCGTCACGCAGTTGTGGATCTTCGCCGGATGCATCTTGCCAAATACTTATGTGCCGAGGGAAATACACCTGGCTAGGCTGGTCTATGGCAAGAAAACTGGGGACAACACTTGATTGCGATCGCAGAAAGAACTGGTGCAACCCAAGCATGATTGCCAAGTGGTAAGAAAGCCAATTCGATCCGCTGCCGATTTCAGAGAGATTATCGACGCGGCGTTGGCTAGTGACACTGATGGTAAGTTCATCAATGTTCAAGGAAACAGGATCATCTGGACGTTCACAGTCCAAGTGTGGGAGCAAACGTCCGGCATTGGTATTCACTATTTTGAGTGCCCGTTGTTTGCGTTGATCGATGTTAGCAGCGGCTATTTCAGCGGCCAATGCACGTACTCTTTCCGATAAACGTGCCACTTCGGTGGAGAGGTCTCCGTCTTGTCCAAGCCTGTCGTACATACGCATAGCGGTTTCTAGGCTCCCGACGAAACGCTGCAACTGGGAGGCGCGATATTGGGATTGGTGAGCTTCCGACGAACTATTTTCCAAAGCCTGCCTGCGCAACTGAACGGCTTTCAGCTTTTCGCTGAGCTCCTGCACGAGCGCCTGAACACGTTGATACTCTCGATCGAAGGCTACAGGAATGTCGAGCGTGGCAGTTGTTTCGCTTTCCAGTGCGTGGAGTGTGTTGTGCAGTTCGCGGAGATTGGCCGTGTCTGCATCAACTTGATGGCCGCATATCGGGCAATCCTGTGTTTCTGTGTGCTGAGCAATCAACCAGTCAGTGATCTTGAGGCGGTCACGTTGTATCTGGAGAGCGGAGTGGTAGTCGGCCGAACTGTCACGCAAGCGATTCATCTCAGTGAGACGTCGTCTTAGTGATGTCAGTTCCATCGAAATAGCATGCTCTTCATTCTCGAGTCCGGACAACTCCGTTAGCGCTTCGGAAATCGTACTGCCTGTCACCTGTAACGTAAGATCCCTTCTCCCGACAATGCTCCGGAGTAGATCGAGCATCTCCTCCCGGGGCATGTCGTTGCGCGATGCAACGTCTATTAGCCCGAATTCACGAGCCTCTGACAACTTCGCCTGAATGTCAGCAATCCATTGCTGAGAGACGGTCTGAACCTCGTTCAGTTCACGGGTTTTCCGTCTCAATTCTCTGTTGAGCTGCTCGTGTTCGTGTTGCTTGGCAAGCAAGGCAGGTGTTACCGCATCGAGAACATAAGGAAAGATGGTGCGAAGTTTCTCTCGATGCTCGCGAGTGTCGGCCTTGTAAAAGAAAACATCAGGATTCGCAATGATATTCTGTGGTTGATACATAAAGGCCGTCAGATCCCGAAACCCGGGACGAGCGGAGTACCCGCTATTACCTTCGGCGCTGAATGCTAGACGAGTCAGGCCGCAAAGATCATTAAATATGCGTTTGACTTGGTCGGATGTGGCGTTCTTGATGGGCGACTGTGCCGGAGGGGTCACTTCTGCCCCCTCCAAAATAAAGACATCATCTGTAACTCGTTGCTCCGCCGGTTCGCGGCGTGCGAAGAGTTTCTCTCCCTGATCGGTACGAACTATGACGCCGAACCAAGAGCAAGCATCACGAATAGTCTGGACCGGGATAGAGCAGGAGTTGGCGCCCAGGCAGTAATCGATTATCGGGATTATGGCAGACTTGCCCGTCCTTGATGCGCCGGTTATTACATTGACTGCACCAGACTGGAACATGAGTCGTCTCGGTGGCAGGTGGGACTTCTTGGGCCAAAGCACTATCTCCTTGAGCTGGAATTGCATTAGAACCTCACTTTCAAGATTACGGCGATCTCGTGAATTGATAACTGGCTGAACCAGTAGCCGAGCCTTTCAGCTCCTTTAATTAGTGGCGTGATAGGTTTTGTAAAACTGGCACTGGGTGCTGTTACAGAGAGAGGTATGACCGTACTGTTGGAGGCAACGTGCAGAAGCCGGCTGCTCACACCGATCTTTATGGCCTCAAGCGAGAGTTGACGGAGTCGAGTGGCCCGGTCATGGATTTCAAGAACAATGTCCTGCTTGCTCTCTTTACTGGCACTGAACTTTGCCATGCATGCCCGCAATCCCGACTGGTTTCTGGTGCCGACAATCACGTCCAATGTCGCACGATGGAGCACCATTGGGAGAACTATGAAAAAAAGCAGCAACGGGACATGCGCTCGATCGGGATGATGTTGGTTATATGCACAGGCAAACCGCCAGAGTAGAACGGCACACAACGCAGGGTTCTGAATGGCATACACTTCTTTTGAAAGGGCTCTCATTCGTCGGTATCCTTGTTGAGCAACGTTTTGTAGTCAGGGTGCCAGCCCACATCAAGAGAGTCAGCCAGATCATGGAAACAACCAGGCACAAAATGATCTGGTGGCTGCATTCCCTCGATATCGTGTCGGTGTTTCTGACATTCGGAATACAGAATCTGACCCCTGGCAGGAGGAGCCAAATTGGCGTGCTGCACTTGAATACTTGAGTTGTTATTCTTCCAGACTCTGGTAAGGGCCTGATTCAACTCCGTGAAGGATTCAGGATGAACCTCTCCTGACGCCCCCCAGCTTGTCCGATCATGCACTGACCGGAAGTAATCGCTAATGGCGGAGCACACGTCTTCGAAAGATAGATTGATCAGTTCGAGCTGCTTTACGAAGGGTCTGGATTGTAGTTCTGTCTGCTCAGATGACGACGGCTGTGGGGCGAAGCTTTGCAGGATATTGCGCTCAACCAGTTTGCGCACAATGAGCGTCATGTCCTTGTGGAAGTCGTCCCGAGATAGTATGGAGGGCTGCTGTTTCTCTAAGAGTTGGTCCGCAGCTTTTTTGACCCAACCACAAGCGTAGGTCGCCAAGGATAGAATGCGTTCGGATGGAACCCATTGAATATCTGCAATGATCTTCTCGATATCAGAATGAGGGCTTCCCGAGCCACAGGTTAGGCAGAACGATTGAATAACTGCGGCGACGATGTCATTGGGTGCGGCAAGGACGCGTTCAACGTATGGCTTCAGTGAGTCTGGCATATTCTTGCGTTCCGGCCACGTCGGGGCTGGGCCCCACATTACCGTGCGTGCGGACTGAAGTGCGGTCAACGCATCATTCTGCGTCTTAGCGGCGGTGAAAGAATTGGCAATGTTGCCGGAAACCGGACGTGACACATAGAACTCAAAGATCGTTTTGCTGCAATCAAGTTTCAGTTGAGTGACTGCATCAATCCAGTTGGCAAGTGCCTTCCAGAGTTCGGGCGAGCGGTCTGACGCGGGATTACTCTTTAAGGCGCTCTTGGTCTGGGAAAGCCTTTTGCCGTCCGATGGCCCCTGCTCGCCAACATCTTCGAAGACTTCAAGACTGACCATCGTCCCGGGCGGGGTGGTAAGCAGCAGCTCAGTCATCCTTGTAAACTGAAGAGAATAGCCCAAGGCTTGGCCGGGAACATGCGATGACTTGCGCCCTTCCGGTTTTATCTGGGCTTTTATTGCTCTCTTCATATCATCTCTTTATCACACCTATTGTTCGATCAAAATGCAATGCCGTTCTCCAAGAAACTAAAGTGGTTATTCCGGTTGAATATCAGATGATCGAGGACCGTGATTCCCATGAGTTCCCCGGCTTCCCTGAGCCTGCGCGTTGTTTCAATGTCTGCGTCAGACGGCTGTAATGTGCCAGTTGGGTGGTTATGCGCGAGAATCACGGCACAAGCCCGGTCCGTGATAGGATCGGCAAAGACTTCCCGGGGATGTGCTGGGCTTCTGTCAATAAGACCAATGGAAACGACGCGAACATTAATGACTTCATTAGCGCCGTTTACAGAAGCGCAAAGAAAGTGCTCCTGCTTTCTGTCAGCATAATGTCGCAGAAGCGGTAAGACATCGGCGGGTGACTCTATTTTCAGGCCTTCCGGCTTGATGCGACGACGTGCATACTCAATGGCGGCTAGGAGAAGCGATGCTTTTGCCTGACCAACACCTTGGAGTTGCGTCAAGTCCTCCCCTTTGACATTAAGTCCCTTCTCGTCCATAACTCGTGCCAGTTTTGCAGCCAAAGCCATTACATCCGTGCCGGCAGTGCCTTTGCCGAGCAAGACAGCGAGTAGCTCCTGATCGGTAAGAGCACTTGCACCCTTTGCCAGGAGTTTCTCGCGCGGTCGGTCCTGCTTCGGCATCTGTGCTATGGTTTTAGTCATAGTAACTTTAGGCTGCGGACGCCCTCCCTAAATTATGCAGAATAACCGTTAATGCCATAATATCGAAAATGGCGCCGGAATCGGTATATTTCACGTCAGCAAGTTCATCATAGCGACCGCGTTCTGCATAAGCCGCTTGGATTTGACCATTTACCTGCCCGTGAAATGGTCCCTCTAGGTAGACGCGATCTTCCTTATGCATCTGTACGGTTGACTGAATTACGGGATCTTTGGTCTTTTCCTCTGTCACTTCCTTGATATAGAGGGCTTCCTCATCGGTGATTTCGAATCTTGTCCGTATCTCTGAGATCATGTCCTGCACTGATACTTTTTGCGGTGGTGGACCACTGCCTTTTGCGCCCTTGCCGGATTTGAGTTTGATCATGCCCGGACTACGAACTTCGCCTTGATACTGAACCGCCGCCTTTACAACCTCTGTCTGTCGGATCAACTTCATCAGATCAGAAACATTGCCCTGTTTGATGAGTTGAGGTCCGACGTACTCAGCAAATATAGACAGTTCGCAATATTCCTCCGGATAGGTGAAGAAACACGTCAGAAAGTGAAAACTCTTCACATAACGTGCCAATAGGTAAACAAACTCTTTTCTGGCTTCAACATCAATGATCTTAGCATGAAACCGGGATCTAAGACCGTTTACAGTGAATTGCACCTGCGCATCGTTACCTGCCGTGAGCAACTTTACAAAGTTCCTCGCGTCATCCTGCGTGAATACACCCGCGGTCAGAATGTCGGCGCGGAGTTTCACGCACTGTTCTTTGTCCGGCTCCCCTGGTTCAGACGGCGGGCCTTTCCGGTACTTGACAAAAGCCTTCAGAATCGCCGTGGCATTGTTGGTGAAATCTACGACCACAACGTCCTTCTTGCCTTCATAACGGCGATTCAGCCGTGATAGCGTCTGTACCGCGTTTCTATCCACGACCGGCTTGTCGAGGAACATGCCAGCCAGAAGTGGTTGATCGAATCCGGTCTGGAATTTGTTCGCCACCACCATCAACCGGCAGTCCTCGCCATCAAACCGATCTTCAATCTGCTCGCCTTCATTCAACTCATTGACAGCGTGCTCGCTAACAGCCTCATTGCTCTGTGGGTGCACGAAATTGGAAAAGGCGTAGAGCACCTTGTAATCAGCTCCACGCTCTTTGAGTTTCTCTTTTATGATCTGGAAGTACCGCAGACCTGACACTCGCGAACTCGTGACAATCATCGCCTTGGCCCGACCACCGATGAGCGACTTCACATTCTCTTCGAAGATCCGGAGCATGACTTCGGCTTTGTACTGAATTAAACCGTCGTCCTGAAATGCGACATTCATTAACGCCTTTGAGACCACGCCTTTGGAATAGAGTGTCTCTTCGTCCGGCTTCGGAACAACACGGCAATGCAAGTGATAGAGTGTTTTATAGGAAATGATGCTCGCGGCCACATCCACGATGTAGTCCTCGGCGATGGCTTCGGCCTCGGTGTAAGCATCAAAAGCTTGCCCGAATAGCGTCACTGTCGCCGGCGCGGGAGTTGCCGTGAAGGCCACGAAAAGCTGGTTACGGTCATGTTCCCGGATGATACGGGCATTTTCCTCTTCTTCATCCTCAGGCGGTGCCTCGGCGTCCACCTCAGCCGGGGCCGCCTGGTCGCGGAAAGGTTTGCGGATGGCCGCGCCCATTTTGCCCTCTTGCGATCGGTGTGCCTCATCAATCAGGAATGCCACACGCAATGTTTTCAACTCCTCGTTCTTCTCGATTTCCTCCAGAACCCATTCGAACTTCTGCTGTGTGGTGACGATAATCGGCTTGCGTTCCTTCATAAATCGAGGCAGATCATCGGCTTTGCGCGCTAACCCGACTACATCCTTTAGATGGGTAAAGTTTGCAATATCGTCCTTGATGTTCTTGTCTAGTGATTTTCGGTCGGTCAGGATGAACACCATATCCAGTAGTTTTTCGTTCGTACCGGTGCGATAGAGACTGTGGAGCCGGTCGGCCAACCAACAGATGGAGAGGGTCTTGCCACTGCCGGCGGAGTGGTTGATGAGATACTTCCGTCCTATTTCCCCGGTCTCGGAGAAATGCGTCAGCGCGTTGTTCGTCACGTGCCGGACCATACGGCTTTGGTGGTAACGTGGAAAGATGGTGAAGGCCAGACGTTCTGGCTTGTCCTCTTCCGCTTCACGCTTAGGGACATAAACGAGGAAGAACGAAAGAGCTTCAAGAAGGTTGTCTTTTGACAGCACTTCCTGATAGAGAAACTCAACCGGGTATTCGCCTTCCGTGATCGGCTGGTTCATCAGACCGGTGTTGTGCCATCTAAAGTTCTCTTCCCGGCGAGGATCGGTTGAAGCCATCACATCGCTCGTGTCGGCGGCGAGATACAGAAACGGATGTTGAAAAATCCTCCGTGCATGGTCACGGGCGGCGAATTGCGCCACTGCATCATGAACCGTCTGGTTCTTCTCGTGTTTCAATTCCAGCGCCACGATGGGCAGACCATTAAGAAAGAGAACGAAATCAATTTCCTGGTTCGTTTCGCCAAAATAGAAATGCGGTCGGAAGGTGATGCGGTTCTCAGCATATTTATTTGTAGCGGCGCTTTCAGTGGAGCGCGGCTTTGGATAGAAGAGCCGAAATTCCAGTCCACGCACCGGCAATCCATGGCGCAAAAGCATCCAAAGCGGAGTGTGCACTAATTCCTTACGCAGTGCTTTGAAAACCTCCTCCCTCGCATCCGTGCCATAATCGTTTTCCAACTTCTTGAGTGTGTCGGCCTGCGTGGCTTTGAGAAAGGCCCAGAGAAGGTCTTCGGCAATGAAATGTTCGGTGTCCGTAATTTCGGACTGCTCCAGCACGCCATATTGGTGCTCGCGGACAAAGTAATCCGCGATGTGCTGCTGAAACGTCAGTTCCGGGGCTTTTTTCTTTTTAGCCATGGGCTTTCACTTGGTTCAAATCTGCCTCCGCGATCCGCCGTTGGCCGGTGACACATTCGTGAATCAGCGACTTGCGGTAGGCGGTGAGGGTGGCAATTTGGGTCTCAATACACGTAATCAAAGAACGAAACTCGGCATTCTTCTCCTCGATATAGGCAATGATGGCGCGCTGCTCATCAACCGGCGGCAAGGGAATGGCAAGGTAGTTGTATTTGGCAGCGCTGATATTCTGGATGGTTGCCTGCGTAAAAATGAGGTTCTTCCAATTTTCGTATGCGGTGCTCTTGGTGAAAAGATAAAGAAATACGGGATCAAGTTTCCAAGGCAAAGTGCGAGCGCGGATGAGGTAGCCGGCAAAACAGGCATCGCCTTCGTAATTTCTGAAAATGAAAGTCTTCCCGACCGTTGCACCACTGCGGGCGAATAAGACATCACTTGGTTCCAACAAAGCCTCGCGTGCAACTTCGTGCGGCAAAGAGCGAAACGTGTTTTCACGCAAGTTGCCGTCGTCGTCAAAATCAGTAATGCGTAGATAACGTGGCAAGTCTCGATCTTCCAGTTCGGCAGCTTCATTCAACCCGTAGGTCAGCGGTTCGCGCAACAGGCGTTTAAGACACGGAGCAGACCAATGCACTGGAATATCTCCAAGCCATTCTTCCCCAGAATGCTTCGTTTGCGTATCCGAACAAAGCCCGCGTGTGATTGCGCGAGTGATTGTTTCCTTGCGGAGGGCATCAAGAGTTTCGAGTTGCCGACGTTTGGCGGTGACCGCTGCGTCAATTGCTGTGCAACTCGCATCCAGATACGCCGCGATGCGTTGTTGCTCCGGTGGCGATGGTAGCGGAATGCGTGCCGCTCGGAAAGCGTATTGTGAAAGTCCGAAGCGAGTGACACCAACGGCCTTCGCCTCGTACTGCGCACGAAATTGCTTCGACGCATGTGCCCATGCAATGAATGGACCATGCAAGTTTCTGAATCGAGGTCGAATCATTGCAAGATGATAGCCGCAAAGAACGCCCGGCAGATCTTCGGTCACGAGCGATGAAATCGCGATGTCATCAGGTTCTTCGGAATCTTTTGTTGCAAGGACATCGTCGCGCTGAATCTGAAACTTTTCAACCTCTCGCGGATCGGCAGTCGCCTCCATGAAATCAAGTGCAGCGGTAATCCGTTCGTTCTTGTAGACATCCACATAGTTGCAGAGTCGAACTGACTGTTCGCCCTCTATTGTGTGTTTGTCTACGTTGCTGAAGAAAACATCGGCTACAGCATCAAGTCGAGTTGCCCGCCAGTCAGCCGGCAAGCTCTCTGTCCACGGGGCAAGAGCCTTTGTTTCTTCGATCAAGGTCATCTTGCCAAGCCCTCCAACATCTTCTCCGCCTCCTTCTCGAGTTTCCAAAACTCGGCGAGCAATTCTTTAGCGGGCGTGGGCGGCTGGTAACGGTAGAAATACTTGTTCGGAAGAATCTCGTATCCGAGTTGCGGACTATCCTCCCAGCGAACAATCGGCTTGGCAATTTCCCTTTTCAGGAAAGACTCAATGTCCTCGCCATGTGGTATATACTCATCATCCTGTACATAGTGCCGATGTGTCCACTCGACTGAAAGGACCTCCGGTTTATCTTCCATCAATGCCTTGAATTTCTTGGCGGCATTGTCTTTTGGTGTGAGTGCCATGGTCTCAGTCTTCTCGTTATTTCCAGTCTTCATACGGATCTTGAAAGTTAGTTCGCAACATAGAAATCCTGTTCCTTCTTAAGGACTGGGAGCGGTAAACGCTTTGTTATAAGGCTCGGTGATGACGGCAGGCTTGTCATGCTCGTCAAATTGCCAGAAGACAACGCTGACTTTATGGTAGGAGAAGTCCTTTTTCTCAAATATCTTCACTTGCTCGTCGGCATAACCCTTCTTCCAGCCATCTCTGTAACGTTCCTCGATCCAGGTGCGATGTGCATCGGTGATGCGGTTACGTTTGTTCCCGAAAGATTTTGGTTCTTTCTCGAACTGTTGCCGGGCATCTATCAACATCACTTTCCCTCTATGCGATGTTGGCTTATCGTTCCGTAATAGCCAGATATAGGTGAAGATACCGGTGTTGTAGAATAACTGATCGGGCAACATGACGATAGCATCGAGCCAATCATTCTCCAAAATCCAGCGGCGGATTTCGCTTTCTCCTGAACCGCAAACACCATTGGAGAGCGGTGACCCATTGAAAATGATGGCAATATGGCTACCACCCTTGTCCGGGGGCTGCATCTTGGCCAGCATGGTTTGCAGAAAGAGCAACGCCCCGTCATTCACACGCGGCATTCCGGCCTGATAACGAGTCTTCTCCAACTTGCGGGCTTCCGCCTCATAGCCGTCTTTGCCACCCCAAGTCACCCCAAACGGGGGATTGGAGAGCATAAAGTCGAACCGGAATTGGGGCTCAGGAAGCTGATCGCCGGGGTCCTTGCTGTGAGAATCATGCGGGATGAGGGAATTGCCGAGAAACACCTTTGCCTGCTGGTCATTCTTGATAAGTAGGTCGGCCTGGCAAATCGCGTAATTGGTGGGTGATAATTCCTGGCCGTGGACGGTGACATATTTCTCAACACGCGCCCGTTCTGCGTCTGTCTCGGCCCGGTCGAGCAAATGTTCTTTCGCCACAGAAAGCATTCCGCCTGTTCCGCAAGCCGGATCGTAGATGGAAAGGTGTTTGTCCGGGATGGGAATATCCAGCAACTCGACCATCAGTCGCATAACCTCACGTGGGGTAAAATGTTCTCCAGCCTCTTCCCCGCTCTGTTCTGAGAAACGCCGGAGCAATTCTTCGTAAACGTAGCCCATTTCCAGATTCGAGACATGGTCGGGGCCAACATCCAGCTCCTTGTACTGGTTTAGAATCGGAGCAAGGCGGTTATTCTTCACCATCTGGCCGATGGTCGCCCGGTAGTTAAAGTGTTCAATGATGTCGTCAACATTCTTGGAAAAACCGTTGATGTAGGCGCGAAAATTTTCTTCCAAAAGCGCGTGATCTTCTTCATAAACCTTGCGTAGGGTCCAATTCGTCTTATTGGAAAATGGGGCCGTGCCTGTCTCCAGCTTTTTTACGAGTTTGGCGAGTTCCTTTTCTGAAGTCTTGGGTCTCTTGGCCAACACCTCGGTTCGTTTTGTCTCTCTCCAAGCGACAAGGACACATTCCAATCGGCGAATTACAATGATTGGCAGAATGACACTCTGGTATTCGTATGCCTTAAACTTGCCGCGAAGCCGCTCAGCGGATTTCCATATCTCGTTTGCCAGATTATCCAATCTGCTCTTGTTCAATACTGTCGCCATAAAATCACTTTCCTATATTGCTCGCGGCTTTGCCGGCCTGAACCCACTTGTCAACATGTGAGATCTTAAACTTCCACAACCGTCCTACCTGATGCGCCGGCATCTTCCGGTTCCGAATCCAGCGGTGAACCGTATCCGTGCTGACACCAAGGTGTTCGGCAATATCCTCCAACGATACCCAAGGTTCAGGTTTCATTATTCCTCGTTGATTTAACGCTATCATTGCAAATCAGAGCCAAGTATTGCATACTCTTGCGGTATAGACAAGACAACATGAGCCATCATTTACTACTGAAGGATTGGCAAAAAGGCAAAGGCACACAAATGCTCACCGCAGTGCGCAAGGAGAGGATAGCGTCGTGACTATTGCAGGAGTATTTAAGCCTCACAAGATGCCCGTCGGGGCGTTACCGGTCCGTTGCCATGTCTTGAATGAGACTAAGGCACAGGTTCTTGAGGACTTTCTAGTGCGGCAACTGCCTGACTGCTACATCGCAAAGACGAACCTGCAGAAGCGTGTCAAAACCACGGGTTTGTCGGCAGCACAAATATTCGCGAACAAGTTGCCTGATCCGGGCAATGTGATGTCAGGCGACTTTGGAGAAATAGTCACGATGTTCTTTCTGTCCGATGAGCGCCCTGAGGAAGCAAAGCCGATAAGGAAATGGCGTTACAAACAGGACCGAAGGAAAACCGCTCCACATTCTGACGTCATAATTCTCTATCGTAAATCGCCCGATAATCCTGAGAGAGATGATTACGTAATCTGTGCAGAGGCCAAGCAAAAGGCAACAGCGTCGAAGACATATTTCCCGATTCAAAAGGCGGTTGAAAGCCTCTCGGAGGATAGCACAGGAAGACTTGCCAGAGCACTCTCATGGCTTCGAGAAAAGGCTATCGATCATGAAAGAACTCCAGATATCGCGTTCTTGGACCGCTTCACCATTGATCTCCGTGTCGAATACGCCAAGTACTTTAAGGCGGTTGCCATCGTAGATCGGAAACTCCTAGACGACGAGCTTACTCGTAAACTGGATCTTCCTACACAGGATGCTTCATTCGAGGTTGTCGTGTTGGGAATCGGAGACCTCCAGCGTTTATACGAATCCGTGTTTTCTAGGGCTGTTAAGGAGGTGACTGTTGAATAGTCTTCTCCGTAACATGATGGCGCAAATGGAATCCTGGGAGGCCGCCACCGAATTTGGCATTCCGGAGACAGAGTTGGCGCAATATGGCGTCCG
>Ga0208902_1001005_pt1 | contig 13914 bp, 13 predicted proteins | sample AntAceMetag02UKH_FD_184767 | JGI IMG/M metagenome (GOLD analysis project Ga0208902, IMG submission 184767) | Saline lake microbial communities from Ace Lake, Antarctica - Antarctic Ace Lake Metagenome 02UKH (SPAdes) (version 2) | ecosystem: Environmental > Aquatic > Non-marine Saline and...
TTATTGGAGCTGTGATCCTGAGTGTCATGCATTAGAAGGGCGTATTCACACTCCGGACAGGGAATATCAATAGGGAGATACATATTCAGGTGTTCTCCGTTTTAAAGAATCAATTCATACCGGCTTCTTCGCACATACAATTACAAAACCAGCTTTAAGCGAAGTAACTTCAGGTAATGTATCCGTAAATCCAGCCCCTCTTAAAGCCTGAATCACTTCCTGAAGTTCCGGAACAATTGCATAGCTGAAAAATGTGGATTTCTCTTTTCTCCGGATATAATCCTGCCCAAGTGTCCCGTATTTATCGATATATGCAACAGCAAGAGTTCCACCCGGCTTAAGAACCCTGCATGCCTCACGAAATGCTACTTCGATATCATCAAGGAAACAGACCACTGTGACCATAAGCACAAGTTCCAGAGACTGTGCTACAAACGGAAGTGCTTCAGACAATGCTCTGACAACACAAATACCACGTTCCTTTGCAATACGGGTCATTTCGAAAGCAGGCTCAACGCCATACTCAATATGTAACGGAACAGCAAACCTGCCGGTGCCCACACCAATCTCAAGGGCTTTGGTATATTCTGGCATACAGCGTCTGATAAGTTCCAGTTCTTTTTGGTACAACTCAGAATGGCTCTCAAACCACCGATCATACCTGTCGGCGTTTTTGTCAAAGACCGTCACCCGAACATCTGGTTCCATCTTAGATGTTTCATACGCAACTCACCGAATATAAGCCTGAGGGTTATCTTGATATTATTTCAGGAAAATCCACCGGACTTACAATCCGTCAGCCATTTTTCTGCAACCGGCAGAAGCAGTTATCATCTTCCCATCCCCAAAATCAGGTCATATGAACCAAGTCAATTATTTCCTTCTTATCTGCCTGATAACGCTGGCAGTCCTGATCCCGGGGTGCACAGCGCCGACAGAAGAAACAGCCATCCACACCTCGGCCCTTATTGGTGAGACAGACACTTCTCTTTCAGACCTTGTATCTGAAATCAACACGGGCCTTACTGAAGTTCAGACCAGCCTTCTCAACAATGCCGCATTCATCACAGAGCACGGCATGACCGGTCCGGATACTGAAGCAGTCATGAATGAACTGCTCATTGCCTATCCCTGGGGCCATTCATCAGTAACTGTCTCTGTTGATGGTAAGGTTCAAAATGCCGCCCCGAAGCTGTACCAGAACATCATCGGAGAAAACTTAAGCAAACAGCCTCTTTTCCAGAATGTCATCGCTCTTCAGGCCCCCCAAATCTCTGATCTTTATTTCCTTGCCGAAGGATATCAGGGCGTTGTACAGAGCGCACCGGTCTTCTCCAGCTCAGGAAAATATCTTGGTTATACCGACATCACCTATCGGCCGGAAGATTTCTTACGTCGTCACATCCCGCCGGTTATCGATAAAACAGGCTCTGACATCTGGGTGACCCAGACCGATGGCACTATTCTCTTTGATACGACCCAGAAAGAAATTGGCAAAAACCTCTTCACCGATCCGGCGTATCAGACCCCGGAACTTCAGGCAGTCTTTGAACACATCTCCTCTGAACCTTCAGGGACCGGGGAATACCGGTTCTGGGACAGGAACAGGGAGCAGCACGTCACCAAAGAAGCCCGCTGGGAGACCGCCGGGATTGATGGCGCTACCTGGCGAATTGTCATGACGCAGATCATGGATAAATCCGTAGGTGCCCCCGCATCAACCACAGAAATTCCGGTGGGCACGCTGGCAGACGAACTCATGACCGTCCGGTCCTTTGTAGAGCGTGCTACCGCCTACGCACAGGAAAATGATGAAGAAACAGCCCTTGCCACGTTCAACGATGTCAACGGCTCCTTCATTGATGGCGAACTATACATCTTTGCCTATGATATGAACGGCACGGTCATCGCCCTCCCCTACCAGCCGGGTCTGATAGGTTCAGATCGCAGCGCAATCACCGACGCAAACGGCGTAGCGTTCATCAAAGGCCTTGCAACCGTCGCAAAATCCGGCGGTGGAACAATCTATTACGTCTACCCCAACCCGGCCCGCGGATATGCAGAAGAACTCAAACTCTCCTATGTCCACCCGGTAGATGACACCTGGTTTGTCGGCGCAGGCGTGTACAGTCCGAAAATCGCGGCAGATTACAATATCAGTGAAATTGATGCTCTCATCGCTCGTGTGCGGACAGCACGCGAATATGCCCGGACAAACGGAAAAGATGCGGCATGTTCAGCCTTTAACAATCTGGAAAATAAATTCGCGGACGGCGGGGACTATATTTTTGCCTACACCACAGACGGAACGCCGCTTGCCCTGCCCTACCAGCAGGAATTCCTTGGCATTAACCGCCTCAAATTTACGGACACATACGGCGTGAAAGTCCTCGCGCTTGAGAGCGCTGCAGCACAGGATGGTGGCGGTTTTGTCTACGTTCATTATCTAAATCCGGACGCCGGCACAGAGGGTATGAAACTCTGTTATGTCACTCCGGTGGATGATGACTGGTTTGTGGGCTCGGGTATCTATGCCAAATAATAGTGAATAATCATGGAACATTTTTCCATTTTTTTTGCAGGTACAGAAGAGGGGATAAATCTTTTCCATCACAGTTATGGTGAAAGCTAGAAGATGAATGCTAATGGATGATGATAGATACGCATCACTGAAAACCGAGAATATTGTTGCTTCAGGAAGCATCGCCGATGCACTGGATATTGAGTATATCTCATCACAACTTGACGGATGCGAACTTAACAAGAAAAAATTCCCCGGTGCCGTCCTTCGTTTACCCAATCCGAAGATCGTTGCACTGCTGTTTACGTCAGGAAAGGTTGTCCTGACCGGCATTAAGAGCAAACCGGACTTTTACACCGGACTGAATAGAATTCTGGATCTGTTGAAAGAGGTTAAAGGGACACAACTTACTCCACCTGACGTCAAGATCACGAATATGGTCTGTTCTTTTGATACCGGTGAAAAAATTAACCTGAACAAGATGGTCCTTACCTTTAATCTGGAGAATATCGAATACGAACCTGAGCAGTTCCCCGGTCTTGTGTACCGGATTGCCGTGCCAAAACTGGTCGCTCTGCTGTTTTCTTCAGGAAAACTCATTCTTACTGGTGGAAAGAATATCGACGATGTTAAATTGGGCGTTGATATCATTCTACAGAAAATTGGCGAACTTCGCTGAACCATTCACTAACTATATTTTTCAGGCACCATTTGAGGGGAAATCATAAAGGATTTCCATAGCAGCAGAAGAATAGAAGAGAATCGAAGAAATACCCTCCTTTTTTTTACCAACACGATTCGCCAGCATTTCTTTTTCAGCAATTCATAATCCTTGGAAGGAATTCTGCAGTCCTGTTCTTCAGGATACATATCCTGAACCTCTTTTCTCAGAACAACGGATACACTCCCCGTTCATCATGAACCCTGCGTCATTTGGATAGATTTTTCCACAGTAAGCACAAAAATCAAATGACATGACAGCTCTGACAGAAGAGATGATCGCATCAATCAAGGCCGTTCCGGTCTTTCCGCTTGCAACTGCATCCAAAAATGGCATCCCCAATGTCGCCCCGATTGGCATGGTCTTTGCAAAAGACCCGGAAACGCTCTGGGTTGCAGATAACTTCATGAATAAAACCCGCGCCAACGTTGAAGAAAACCCAAAAGCATCGCTCTATGTCTATGGTGCCGGTGCCAGTGGATGCCTTCAGATTAAGGCCGATGTAACAGTTGCAACAGAGGGCGCAGACTTTGAACAACTGGTTTCTATCGTCCACGAAAAAAAACCAACCCTCAACCCCAAGGCACTCTTTATCCTAAAAATTACTGACCTCTTTACCTGCTCACCCGGCCCGGACGCTGGTGCAAAACTGGCATAACTAAATCCATCACTTTTTTCCGGAACCATCAGGAAGATTGGTTATTCTTCTTTCATGCAATGTGCCCAGGCTGGAAAACAGGGTAGTATCAGAAAACCAGTACAAGAGCTATTGCTTTACACAATACTGCAACCAGCGTTACAAACGTTTAAAAAAAGAGATTATTTGGTGCCGGTCACTTTGATGACGTGGTAGCCAAACTGGGTCTTTACCGGCCCGACAACATCGCCTTCTTTTGCAGCGAAGCTTGCGGTCTCAAACTCCTTGACCATCATGCCTTTGCCAAACCATCCAAGATCGCCGCCGGATTTCCCGGAGGGGCAGGTGGAAAATTTCTTTGCAAGTTTCTCAAAACTCTCGCCTGATTTGATCGTGGCGATAATATCAGTTGCTGTTCCTTCATCTTTCACAAGAATATGTGATGCTCGTACCTGCTGTGCCATTCTCTACCTGTTTGAAAGTATGCGCAATAATAGTTTGGACCTGACACCAATTCGAACGGTTGATCAAACAACTGTTGCGCCTGCAACATTTATTTGTTCCAAAGCACTATATCTACCGCCATGCCTGATCATCACCCTCCGTTTGGTGCCCTGCTGTCAATGATGCACCGAAACCACCATATCTACCTCAATACTGCCCTGAAACCCTACGGTCTCTCTGCCGGTCAGTTTCCGGCGCTCATGTATCTGTACCATCACCCCGGCTGTATGCAGGAGGCCATCACCCGGCATTTTACCATCGATAAAGGAACCGTGGCCCGTGCCATCAGACGCCTTGAGGAAGAGGGATATGTAATCAAGGAGATCGACCCGGAAAACCGCCGGGCCGTATGCCTGCGTCTGACTGAGAAGGCTCTTGCGGTCTGTGAAGAGATCCATGCTATCGAGTCTGCATGGGAAGAACGCCTCTTCTCAGATTATGATCCCGATACCCGCATCATTATCACCGAACAGATCCTCAGGCTAACACAACAGAGCCACCGAATTGTAAAAGATGCAAGAGAACAGGACGAAGAAACAAAACAGGAGCAGATAAAATTATGAGCCCCGAACCAACAGCAAACATCACGATGCTCACCGGCAACCCAAAAAGCGCCGTAATAAAAATCGCCGGCCCGATGATGATCGCAATGATTCTGATGACTGTTTACAATCTGGTTGACGCCATCTGGGTAGCGGGACTGGGAAGCAACGCCCTTGCAGCTATCGGTTTTGTCTTTCCGGTCTTTTTCATACTGATGGGGCTTGGCAACGGTCTGGGAGCCGGAGTTGGCTCAGCCATCTCGCGATACATTGGGGCAAACGATAAAAAAAGCGCTGACAGCGCAGGGATGCAGGGTCTGGTCGTCACATTAGTCCTCACTCTCATTGTGACTGTTCCGCTGTTTCTGTGGGGCAGTCAGATCTTTCTCCTGATGGGTGCCGGACCCGCTACATCACTGGCGACTGAATACGGTGCCATCGTCTTTGGCTTTGGCATTCTCTTTACGTTCATGGGTGTTGGATCAGCGATGCTGCGCTCAGAAGGGAACGCAAAACGGGCCATGTATGCCATGCTCACCTCTTCAGTGATCAATATCATTCTCGACCCCATTCTCATCTACTGGGCCGGTTGGGGCATTGCCGGTGCAGCCTGGGCCACGGTTATTTCAGCATTTTTTGTCATTCTGCTAATGGTATACTGGTATGGCATAAAACGGGACACCTATGTCTCACTCACCTGGCGGACCTATGCACCGGACTGGCAGAAAATCAAGGAGATCCTCGGCGTTGGCATTCCGGCAACCTTTGAGTTTCTGCTCATGTCGGTGCTCACGATCTTCATCAATATTACTCTTGTAACAACCGGAGGAACTGATGCGGTTGCAGTATATTCAGCCGGATGGCGGGTTGTACAGATGGCGATCATTCCGATGATAGCAATCTCTACGGCGGTTGTCGCAGTCGGTGGTGCGGCATTTGGTGCGAAACAGTATGAAAATCTGAAGGTCGTACATACCTATGCAATACAGATAGGAGTTGGCATCGGTTTACTGCTCAGCGCTTTCACCTATATTGCCGCCCCGTGGATCACGATGCTCTTCACCTATACCCCGGAAAGTGCAGCTCTTGCCCCGGAGATCATCACCTTTCTTCAGATTATGGTATTCTTCTACCCCTTTGTCCCGCTGGGTATGATGACATCAACAATCTTTCAGGCTGTTGGTAAGGGAACGACCTCGCTTATCATCACCATGCTTCGGACGGTAATATTTATCGCCTTTTTCGCATGGCTCTTCGGTGTTGCCCTTGAATGGGGCACAACCGGCGTCTGGGGGGGCATTGTTGCCGGAGATATCTTCGGGTCAGCAGTGGCATACTTCTGGGGCCGGCGATATATCAACGGGCTTATTTCAGGCACTAAAAACGCTGTTGCTGCCAAAGATACAACCTGAAAAGAGAAATCAAAAATAAGAGAGAAACCGGATTCTCTTCAAATATTCTCTTTTTTCACCTCATTTTTTTGGGAAATCAAAATTTCACCCGGCACATCTTCACAAACTCCGCCATTGGATCACAATCCTCAATAGAATCAATCCCCCAAATAAATACCATAATGAGCACGAGGGGACCGGCATGAAATTCAAGACGATGGGACAGATGGACACCCCACAGAAAACAGTGCTGTTGCGGGTCGATTTTAATTCTCCTATCGATCCGTCATCAAATTTGATTCTTGACGACAAGCGGTTTCGCGAGCATGTACCAACCATTCAGGCGCTTGAGGAGGCACGTTGTGTCATTCTTACCCATCAGAGCCGGCCCGGAAAAAAAGATTTTACCCCCCTACAGGCCCATGCTTCACGCCTTGAACGTCTGATTGGACGACCGGTCACCTATGTTGACGATATCTTCGGTCGCTGCGCCAAAACAGCCGTCCGTGAGATGAAACCCGGGGAAGTGGTTATGCTCGAAAATTTGCGGTTCAATGCCGAGGAAAACCTGAACGTTTCCGCAGAAGAGGCAGCGCAGACACATATCGTCCGCCGCCTTGCTGACATGGGGGATCTCTTCATCAATGACGCCTTCGGCACCGCACACCGCTCTCAGCCAACCCTTGTCGGGCTTCCACTCGTAATGCCATCCGCAGCAGGACTTCTGATGGAACGTGAGATCACCTCCCTCTCACGGGTTTTTACCGGTGCCCCGGAACCGGTGACCTTTGTATTGGGCGGAACAAAAGTTGATGATTCACTGGATGTCGCGGTAAATGTGCTTGGCACCGGGATCGCAGATCAGGTGATCGTCACCGGCATGGTCGCAAACATTTTCATTTTAGCTGCCGGATTCGATATCGGACGCCCATCCACAGAACTTGTGACTTCACTGGGCTATCAGAGTGAGGTGCCCAAAGCACAGGAACTTCTGAAGACCTATCGCGATAAAATAATCATGCCGGAGTCCGTTGCCGTTGAAGGAAAGAACGGCAGAGAGGAGCATCCGGTTGACGCCATCCCGGTTGACGCACCGGTTTTTGATCTGGGCAGGGAATCAATCGACATCGTCACAGAGGCTATCCGGCAGTCCGGCACCGTGGTCCTCAACGGGCCTGCAGGTGTTTTTGAGAACGAAGAATATGCGACCGGCACCCTTGAGATCATCAAAGCATGTGCCGATGCACCCTTCTCAGTGGTAGGTGGGGGGCACACCTCCGCCGTCATTGAATCACTGGGACTGGACAGTGCCTTCTCCCATATCTCCACCGGTGGCGGGGCCTGTATCGAGTTTCTGACTGGCAAAAAACTCCCCGCAATAGCAGCACTCGAACGCTCAAAAGAGCTCTTCGGGTAAGATCTCCGCCAAACATCCATATAGTGGGGGTAATAACTCTTTAGCAATGAAACCGATTCACATCGGAGAGGATTTCAAACCTTCTCTTTCCTTCAGACCGTATACCGCTATCTGAGTGATACTTGTACAGGCAATATTCTGGATTTGTTTACTCGTTCCGTTCTGGTTCTCTGAAGAAGCACTTCTTATTCAGGGTTCCTTCATCTTCTTCGCACTCATACCCATCTTTTCGCTTATCTGGGTGCCCATTGTATTACCGTTCAGTCGTCTATCATCTGAATGAAACTGAGATGACCTGGCGACGTGGTATGTGGTTTCGGGGCACCGGCATCGTGCCATACAACCGGATCACCAATGTCGATATTGTACCCTAACTTTGCCACTTTGAGTTCAATTATCTCAAGAGTTCGTCCACTAAATCGATCAAAATTTTCCAATTTTTAGTCCGGATAATCTATTTGACAGTTCAGGATTTTACCATACCAAATCACGAAATCGTCCAATTATACCTCAAAATCATCGTGTTAATGGGCTCAAAATTGGAGTAGATGTACTTCTTTGTCTTCCGCATCCACAAATCAACAGTTACTGTCAAATTCGATAATGATTTTTTGATGAATTTTGTTGACGTATGCTTCAGTTCAGGGATTTCAAATCTGATCAATGAGACAAACAACTGGGCAATAAATCCAATGATCAATGCTCCGTAAATGCTGTTATCCGTCCAGACTCGCAGTGGTTTTATCTCGATCTCATTCTTCAGAGAGTGGAAAATCTTTTCAATCGAATCCTTTTTTCGGTATGTCAGAAGTGCCTCTGTAAGCGTCAAATTCTTGCTTGATTTCAGGCAGAAAAATCCCTCTCTTCCGGTGATAATCTTCTCTTCAAGGAATTTCACCGCATCATCTTCCGTAAGTTCAACAAGTTTGGTCTGGATAGAATAATCCACATCTACGAGCAGATTGTTTATTTGGAAGCGTTTTGGGAGGGTTTTATTCTTATTGATGCTTTCCTGGATGTCCTTGGCTTCTTTTATCTGCCTCACAACTTTTCTGGCCCTGGACTCCAGCTGTTCTTTTTGAAGCTTTTTTGAAAAGAATAGGTAATTAACACTGCTTGGTTTTTCGATTTTAATGCCCCGAATACCGTTTTCTGCACCAATAACTTCAGGGTTATACTCCTCGAATTTTGCAATGATTGTATCATCACTTTTGTTGAGTTTTTTTGCTGTCATGTACTGCAGATTGTCTGCACGAATCATTGCAACGTTATGAACACTGTTGGCTCCTTTATCAAAAATCACAAGAGATCCTTCTTTGAGTCGGCCGCTCACTTGCCGATATGTCTTTTTGAAGTGAGTCTGGTCATTGATATTCCCCGGTTCAACCGTCATTCCAATTGGGATATTAATCGGATCGGCAAGTTCACTCACACCCAGAGTGATCTGTTTTTTATCCGGTCTGTGATCACGACTGTATCCATGCTTACCAAGTTTGGCTTCTTTCCCATGGAGCACGACACTCGTCCAATCCATATTGATATCCGTGTGCTCAAAATCATATCGTCCAAAAAGAACATCCTGAATATCAGAAATTATTTCATCTCTGTTGGCTCCGATTGTTTCAAGAACTCGATATAGAGTTCTTTCACTGAATGGCTCCAGACCAAAGGTTTCAAGGACTTCTGGTCTGCAAATCCATTCATGACATCGTTTAATACTGAAGTTATCAGTCAGTTTGTAGCTGACAAGTGCTTTCAGTAATTTACTGATATCTATGCCATTTCTCTTGTATTTTCCAAAAATAGCGGTGAAATCTAGGATTTCATATAATCCATTTACCGTGAATATAGTGCCGATAGGAAAAGATATATTTTGATTCGGCTCAACGTTATGTGTTCTTAGTTTTGTTTGCATTTTGATCAATCCAAACATGGCTAAGAACATGTTTATTTCTTGTGACTGGCAAAGTTAGGATGGATCGAACAAACGGGTAGTGAACCGCTCTCCATCCTTGCAATCGTTGAACCGGCCTGGCGTGAAGAAGACGAAGAATGCTACCATGAAAATGACGATCCCATTTTCTCCCATGAGGAGATCAAAGGGAGATCAGACTAATTAAGTTCGCAAAATGTTGTTATTTGTTAGAAGAGCACCATGAATAGCAAAAGAAGGGCTGTGTAAAGCAGAGCAAAGAGCAAGGTCACAGCACGAACTGCCGTCTGGATATCCATCCCGGCCTCTGCAAGAGTTCGCTCACCCGGCCCGATTGTATAAACTCCCCTTTTTTGAAACTGCACACCGGTGCCGCCTGCGATTATGGCCATCGGAATGCCGCCATTAATGCCGGGCCTTTGTTTCCTGTCCAGACAGAAGGCATTCCAGGCCTGAGAGAACCGCCCCTGAGTCGCAAACCAAAACAGGAGGAGGACTCCGGTAAGACGTGCCGGAATATAATTCAGCAGATCATCCATACGTGCCGGAAACCACCCGATACGGCGTCGTTCATCCTTATACCCCAGCATCGCATCCATGGTGTTATACGCCCGGAAAAATGCCGCTCCAAAAATGCCAAAGAGCGAGAAGAAAAAAAGTGGGGAGATAATGCTGTCTACGAGATTTTCAGCCATTGATTCATAGGCCGCTGAAAGCACTTCTTCTTCACTGAGATCCCCCGTATTTCTTGAGACCAGCATCTGGACCTGAGCCTTTCCTTCCGTTTCTGAACGCATCAGGCCGTCACGGACCCGTGCAACATGCTCTTCCAGAGAACGCCACCCTATACAGAAACTGAGAAGGAATGCTGTCACAAGCACCGTAATAAACGTGTAATTTCCAAATAAAGTGATTATTACTGATTGAATTATCAGAAAAATCCCTGAAAACAGAAGAGCCGTACACAGTGAGAGAACGACGCCGGCACTGCGCTGCCATTTTTTGCTGTAGAGCGAAGGACGCCCCCACCAGCCAATGAAGCGACCTACCCAGGCAACAGGATGATACCGGTTTGGCGGGTCGCCAATGAACCGGTCAAAAATGAGAGAAAACCAGAGAGTTACTGCCGGTAATACCATCCAACGACGACCCCGATCACAGGAACAACAAATGCAAGGACACATAGGGCCGGATCGGGATAGATGAGCCACGCACCAAAGGCTATACCTGCAATCAGCAGAAGAACAGCCTGTGGCCAGGGGAATGGCGTTAAAATAACTTCTTTGCCAGATGGTTCGATCTCATCTTCGACATACTCAAAAACCGGTTCAGGAGTGACAACCTCAACGGTAAAAATATCAGCCATAGCGCCGTATCCTGTGATAATCTCAATGGAAAATGTTCCATCTATGGAACTTTCCTTAATTGGGAGTGGATAATCGGTTTGTTTGGGGACGAAAATATTTTCCTGTACAAACAGGGTGAATCGCGCAGCAGCAATCGATCTGGCTGTCACATGAATTGACGCACCCTGATTGACAAATCGCAACACAAGGGTGTCTCCGGGTGCGACTACAACCGGTAGTTCCGGAACTTCTATTGTGTTGATGTTCCGCTGATTTACGGTTATTTCACAGATTATTTCAGCCATTTTCTCACTTCCTGCACTTTTTGTGTATTGATTGTTATGTTGATTCACGGGGAAGCAGATCCGGAATGCCATCCTCTATCGGATAGGTAACATCGCAGACTTTGCAATAGAGCTTCCCGATAATAACGTCCTCTTCTCCGCTTTCAAGTATCTCTTTCTTTTCAACAGTCAGGGTAAGATCTCCTTTGCAGACCGGACAACAAAGAATCTCATAGGTTGACATTTTCATGATGAACACGCCCTCTTTATCTGATATCGATGATCTGAGTCATCTCAGGACCAGTAGAGATCAACTTAATGGGAACACCAATATCTTCTTCGGCCTGCTTTAAAAAGGCCAGTGCCTTCTCGGTAAGCTGACTGTATTCCGTTGCGCCAAAGCATGCCTCATCAACATTGTCAATACCAGTGATAGCTGCAATAGTACAACCGTTTATCATCGCTGAATAACCCGCCATCTTTCCATCCCAGCCACCAATACGGCGTTCGCGATGGGTTACCGTGCCAAACTCCTCAATGCCCAGAGCGTGTGACGCTTCCCGGGTCATCTCTGTACCAAACGGTCCTTCTCCAACTCTCGTTGGATACGCCTTGAAGACGACAATCACGTCATCAATTCTGGTCGGACCGACGCCGTTATCCGCCGCAATCTGTGAGGCCGAGGTATCTTTACTGGTGACAAACGGATAGGTTCCGTAATACAGCGATATGCCAAATCCCTGTGTCCCTTCGAGAAGAACAGTCTCACCCTTATCGAGTGCCGTGTTAATTTCAAGAGGTACGTCTATCAGGTATTTCTTCAGTTCAGGGAGATCCTGAGCCTGCTTTGCCACACGGTTTACGCGATCGACATTGGCAGGTCCGCACCCGGTACCGGTTGACCCAATCGTCTTTGAAAGGTACTCATCGGCTTTATCCAGATCAATGTGTTTCTGCTCAATGATACTACAGCGGTGATCCACAAAGATGCGATCCTCAACACCTGTCATCTCGATTTCAGCTTTCAGCACATCCGGATTGATGAGCACTCCTGTACCAATGAAAAGCCTGGCATCAGGAAAGACAAATCCCGATGGTATCATCCTGACACCGTACTCTTTCTCTCCAACCTGAACAGTGTGACCGGCATTTGGCCCAACGCCGCCACGTGAAATAATGGATGGTTTGTCTTTGTGAGCTACATGAGCAACAATTTTGCCCTTCCCCTCGTCTCCAAAAAATCCACCTACAATAATAGAACAGCCCATGATGCAATCATGTAAAACAATGCCACCAAGGATGATAAATCTTGACATCTACTCTACTACTAAAACTTCAATGCGACATCCCGGAACAAAAATAATTTCCACGAGGTATTCCTTGGTTCCAGTGGAAATGAAGGGGTGTTGTCCGGTCTCATTTTTGTTGAAGGCATTAAAGCATTCCCACATATAACCATCAACCGTTACGGAGTGAATTCCGGTCGCTTTTTCCAATGGAAATGAAGGGGTATGCCTAATTTTTATCTTTGATATTTGGACGTTATTACGGAAAAAAGAGTTAAATTAACATATTTTTTGGGAAAACCGAAAATCTTCTGCTCATTTGAGCGAGGTGATAAATACTTCGATTCTTTCCAGTGCCGTACGCAGATCATCCCGTGATACAGCATACGCACAGCGCAGATGCCCGGCACCTGAAGGACCAAAGACACTGCCCGGCACGACTGCCACATGCTGGTCGCGCAAAAGTCCCTCAGCAAAGTCTTCATCGGTAAGCCCGGTTGAGGCAACTGACGGGAAGGCGTAAAAAGCACCATTTGGCATATGACATTCAAGTCCAATCCTGTTTAAGCCCTTCACAAAGAGATTGCGCCGCATCATATACTCACTTATCATCTCGTCTCTGGCCTCGGCACCGTTTTTCAGGGCCTCGACAGCTGCATGCTGTCCTGCTGTCGGAGCGGAGAGCATGACATATTGCTGAATTTTCAGAGCCGCATCACACAGAGAGGGAGGTGCACAGAGATAGCCGATACGCCACCCGGTCATCGCATACGCTTTCGAGAATCCACTGATAAGAATCGTACGATCCCTCAGTTCAGGAAGAGACGCCGCGGATGCCGGTTCTCCTTCATAGGTGAGTTCACTGTAGATCTCATCGCTGATCAGCACGAGATCATGATCCACAATAACATCAGCAATTGCCTTGTAATCCTCTTTCGTCATCACCCCGCCTGAAGGATTGTTCGGAAAATTGCAGAGTACTACCTTTGATTTCGGCGTTAGTGACTCCATCAGGGCATCCGGAGTCAGTTTAAACCGATCCTTTGAGCAACAGGGCACGTATACAGGATTTCCCCCTGAGAGCATGACGCCTGGCGCGTAAGCAACATATGCCGGGTCGGCGACGAGCACATCATCGCCCGGATTGACCACAGAGCGAATGGCTATATCCAGTGCACCAGAAGCACCTGCCGTTACAATGATCTCATCGGAAGCATTGTATGAAACACCAAACCGTGACTTCAGATAATCCTCAATCCCTTCACAGAGTTCCTGTATTCCCTTATTTGAGGTATATGAGGTTTTACCAGCTTCAATAGACTGAATAGCTCG
>Ga0208902_1001006_pt1 | contig 13910 bp, 15 predicted proteins | sample AntAceMetag02UKH_FD_184767 | JGI IMG/M metagenome (GOLD analysis project Ga0208902, IMG submission 184767) | Saline lake microbial communities from Ace Lake, Antarctica - Antarctic Ace Lake Metagenome 02UKH (SPAdes) (version 2) | ecosystem: Environmental > Aquatic > Non-marine Saline and...
CCGGAATAGCGGCGGCCAACCCGATTGCCGTGGTGATGAGTGCACCCGCGATGTGTGGGCCGACTGTTGCCAGGCTGGACTCGCCAGTTTTGCCGATTACCCAGAACGCGTGCAGGATGCCCCACACAGTTCCGAACAGTCCGATGAATGGCGCAGCGGTGCCGGTGGTTGCGAGAAACGGTACGCCGTATTCCATCTGCTCGATCTCTTGCTCGGTGGCTCGGTGTACCTCGCGCTCTACGCCGACGCGAGCCTTGGGCGAGGAATCCTCGCGCAGTGCATCGACGCCTGCTTTGAAGACGTTGAAAGCCGGTCCCTTGCGTGCGCCGCCCTTGCCGGCGATCGACTCGATCGACTTGGCGTGCCAGAAGTTCGAGAAGAATTTTGCAGAGCGACTCTTTGCTTGTTTGAGCTGGCGGAATTTGCTGCCGATGATTGCCCAGGAGACGACGGAGAAGACGATCAGCAACAGAAGAGTGAGCTGCATGACGATGTTTGCGTCCAACATGAGTTGAAGCAGGCTCTGTTCTTGATTGACGGCAGGCGCTGTTTCGACTTGGGCCAGAAGCCCAATCATGCCAATGAGATTCATGATGTAATCCTTTCCTATCCTTTAGGGGTCAATTGAATCCGGCCATTGTACGTGCGCTCTGCGCGCCGTCAAGTTTTTGTCTCCTGCATGGCGGTTTTGACTCGGAAAACATACCCGCGAATCCTTGTAAACGGTCTTAGCACGGTTTGAGAGTGTTTCTTCGTTGGCACAGTCCTTGCTCATAAATACTTGTGGTACATCCGTCCAACGATAGGAGGGCTTATGGCTATACGGACGCAAAGAGCACGTCAACGCCGCAAAGGGCACGGGCAAAAACATCCGCCGGTCCTGGCGGTTCGGATGCCCGGCATCAACTTCGATACGTTCGAACCTGAGCCGGAGCACGAGGTGATTAACTATGGTGTGGATCGCGCGCCGACATATCAGACGCAGTATGCGGCATCGAGACCGCAGCGCTATGCGCGAAGGATTGCGCGCTGGCTTGCTGGCAGCAAGCCACAAAAACCGCGGCAGCGCAGACGTCCGACACGGCGCAGGCGTCGCGCACGCAAGTCGCTTCATTAATACATGAAGTGCGGCGTAAACATTGGAACCAAGGAGTGAGACCATGAAGATTTATCTCAAGGATTACGAGTCGTGCCTCCGCCCGATGAAGGAAAGGGAAAGCTGGGAGCTTCTACACGAGGAGATGGGTTTCTTGAATCGCGATGAGCCGCTCTACGATCGCGAGCTGAGCGACCTCGATGGTCAGGAGACGCATATGTTCCATTCGATGAAGGGGCACCAGGTTCACATGCAGCGCAAGCACAAGAAGATGCGCGCTCGTGCAAGGTAAGGAGAGGGCGATGAGGATGTTGGTGTTGTACATGCCGGTCTTCGGAGTGTGGAGAGCATGGTTTAAGTGCAATGTGTATCGCGTAGCGTCGCGGCGTGCCTGAGCAGGTCAAAACGTTGAAATGTGCAAAGCCAGCGATGATCCGCTGGCTTTTTTGCTTGTATCCAAGGCGTAATCCGCCTATAGCCCCCTCCGTGACGAACTCTCAACCAATAGGCATTTTCGATTCCGGGATTGGCGGTCTGACCGTCTTTTCCGCCATCAAGAAACGCTTGCCCAATGAGACGCTCGTGTATCTGGGTGACACCGCCCGTGTTCCCTACGGCACCAAGTCGGCAGAGACAGTGGTTCGCTATGCGCGCGAGAATGCCGCGTTCCTCGAAGAGAAGGGCGTGAAGGCGGTCGTCGTTGCGTGCAATACAGCATCGGCAGTAGCGCTTGCCGATCTCAGGAAGCGATGCAGGGTTCCCGTGCTGGGAATGGTCGAGCCGGGCGTGCATGCTGCGCTCGCCGCGAGTCAGGCGAAACGCATCGGCGTCGTCGGCACGCGGGCCACGATCGCAAGCGACGCCTATGGCGCGTTGCTGCGTGAACTCCATTCGAACGCGCAGGTTGTGAGCGTTGCCTGCCCGCTGTTTGTGCCGCTGGTCGAGGAGGGATGGCTTTCTGGCGAGATCGTTGAGGAGATAACGAAGCGCTATTGTGCTGAACTCGAATACGCTCAGGTCGACACCCTCATACTCGGTTGTACGCATTACCCGCTGCTCAAGGATGCCATCACCAAGGTCGTCGGCCCTGACGTTGCGCTCGTCGACTCCGGCGAGGCTGCTGCCGCGGCGCTCGCGCATCTCATCGACAACGAGGGGATCGCAGCACCCCAAACCCGTTCGAATGATTCTCTCTTCGTTACCGATGTTCCCGGCCAGTTCGAGGCAGTTGCGCGGCGCTTTCTAGGCGGCATGATGCCTGAGGTTCAGCGCGTGAATCTAGGTTCTTAACGTGCGTTTTTGTTGCATTTTCCCCGCATCATGTTAGCAAATCCTTTCATCCCTCCTTTGTAAGGAGGGGCTGGGGGAGGTAGATCACAATACATCTCTACCCCTCCTAACCTCCCCTTACAAAGGGGAGGGATCACTAAAAACCATGAATCATCTTCGCACATACGTCATCGCTGCTGTCGTCGGCTGTGTCTTCGCCGCCGCAACGGTGGCTTATGCCCTCACCGATGACGGCTATCGCGAGCTTCATGTTTTTAGCAGGGTGTTGCATCTTGCCGAGGACAACTACGTCGATCCAATCGATGAGAAGAAGACCGTGCAGGGCGCCATCCGCGGCATGATGCGCGCGCTCGATCCACATTCCGTGTATATGCCACCAGAGCTCTATCGCGAGCTCATGGTCGATACCAGCGGTCGTTTCGACGGCGTGGGACTCGAGGTCGCTATGCGCGACGGGTGGATAACGGTGGTTGCTCCGATCGAGGGTTCGCCCGCTGAGCAGGCGGGTATGAAGACCGACGATCAGATCATCGCCATCGATGGACACTCGACAGAAAACATGGGTCTCGCCAATGCGGTGCAGTTGATGCGCGGCAGGCGCGGCAGCGCCGTGCGGATTACGATACGCAGGGATGGTGCCAATCTGCCATTGGAATTTTCGGTGAAGCGGCAGAAGATCAACGTGCCGAGTGTAAAGCATTCCTCGATTGATAAGCGTTACGGCTATATCAAGATCTTAAGCTTTCAGGAGAACACGGCGCGTTCCGTTAAGAAGGCACTCAAGAAACTAAAGAAACAGAATGCGCTCGATGGCATCATCCTCGACATACGCCGCAATCCCGGCGGCCTCCTTGAAGAAGCCGTTGCGGTGAGCGATGAGTTTCTCACCAAAGGCGTCATCGTTACGACCGAGCGGCGTGGCAAAGAGGTTGAGCGATATGAGGCGATGGGCGATGGTGACGAGCCTACCGTGCCGCTCGTAGTGATCGTCGACGGCGGTTCGGCATCCGCTTCTGAGATTTTAGCCGGTGCGCTCAAGGACAATGGTCGCGCAATCGTTGTCGGCACGCAGACATTTGGCAAGGGTTCTGTGCAGACCGTTTTCGAGCTTGGCGACGGGAGTGCGCTGAAGCTCACGGTTGCGCGTTACTTCACGCCCGACGGCACTTCCATTCAGGCTTATGGTATTATGCCGGACATCGTCGTGTGGGCGGAGCCCGACGGCGAGGACGACAAGACTTCGCGTCGCAAGCTACGCGAGGCAGATCTTTACGGACACTTAGCTAGAACGCCCAAGCCGACGCAGCGTTCCGCAGTGCAGTCGGCGCTCGTGCGCAAGCTCATGAATTCCGGCATCAAGGAGCGTGATGCCGAGCTGTTCAAAGAGGGTAAGATAAAGGACTATCAGAAACAGGTTGCGATCGATTATTTGAAGTTCATAGATACGGGAGCAGTGCCAGAGCCAGCGGCTCCGGAGATTGGTGAACCCGGGACTGGGAAATCCGGAGATCAGGATACCCGGGACTAAAGCAAGAGGAAATGAAAGGGTGATGACATGACGAAGAAAGTTGGTGTTTTGACAGGTGGTGGTGATTGTCCAGGTCTGAACGCGGTTATCCGCGCCGTGGTGCGGCGCTCGCTGTTTCACAGCGGCTACGAGATAGTGGGATTGAAACATGGATGGCGCGGTCTCATTGAGATGGACACGCGTCCTTTGGCTCGGCTCGACGTGACGGGCATTCTCTATCGCGGCGGCACTATTCTGGGTACCTCACGCACAAATTTATTCAAGGACGAGGACTCCACAAAGAAAGCGCTAGAAAATTTTGGAAAGCTCGAGCTCGATGCGCTTATCGCCATCGGTGGCGAGGATACGCTGGGCGTGGCGCGGAGGCTATACCAGGAACACAAGATCAACGTGGTGGGCGTACCCAAGACGATCGACAACGATCTCATGGGAACGGATTTCACGTTTGGCTTCGATACGGCGGTTGAGATTGCAACCGAAGCGATCGATCGTTTGCACACGACAGCGGAGTCACACAACCGTGTTCTGGTGTGTGAGGTGATGGGGCGTCACGCCGGCTGGATCGCGATGTATTCGGGTCTTGCTGGTGGCGCGGATGCCATACTGGTTCCCGAGTATCCCATCGACGTTGACGAGGTGTGTGACATGGTCTGGCAGCGTCACAAGAAGGGCGTATACTTCAGCATCATCGTCGTTGCCGAGGGTGCCAGGATCAAGAAGGGCAAGGGCGAGGAGGAGGTTCTGCTATCCGACCAGAAGGACGAGTTTGGTCACGTGCAATTGGGCGGTATCGGTGACGTGCTGGGCAAGGCCATTCGTGAAAAGACCGGCTACGATACGCGCGTAACGGTGCTCGGTCATATTCAGCGAGGCGGTACGCCGACGGCGCAGGATCGCATATTGGCGACGCGTTACGGCGTTGCTGCCATCGATGCGGTGAACGATGAGAAATTCGGCGTTATGGTTGCGCTCAAGGGTACCAATATCGATCTCGTGCCGTTGGCTGAGCTCGAGAAGGGCATCAAGACGATAGATGCGGATTTTTACAACATGACAAAGACGTTTTGGGGATATTAAAAGACTGTGAAGGGTGAAATGTGAAGAGTGAAGTGGAAAATCTAAACGTCAAAAATTATAAAAAGCCCGTTCACACTGTGAGTGGGCTTTTTATATAATGTCATTCCGAGCGTAGTCGAGGAATTCCTTGCCCTTTGTTCTCAGTTTTTGATTTGTTCTTGAGCTCTTTCCCTTCACACTTCACATTTCACTCTTCACGATCTTTGTTACCATGTGTACGAGTGTTGTGAGGTTGTAGGGCTTTTTGAGGATCTGATTGGCGTTGATCATCGGGAATGCTTTCAGGCCGGGAATGCTGGGTGTGAGTACGAAGGTCGGACGCGCATCATCCTGCATCTGGGTTATGAACTCCTCGGCTATCTCCAGCTCACTTGTCTTGGTGCCTAGCACATCGAGTATTATGATGTGGGGTTTATGCGCCTTGAAATGATCGAGCGCGACCGAGGACGACAGGGCATGCGTTACAGAAAAGTCCTGAAGCTCAAACGCGAGCCTCAATATCTCGGCCAATTCGGGATCCGGCGTTATCACGAGCATCCGCTTCATGGACGCAAATATAGCATACTGCTGGATTTGGTAAAGGATTCGTGAAAGATCTTGTTTTGGGCCGCGGAAGGGGCTATCTTAACGCCTCATTAGAAGAACTCAAACAAGGGGGTATTATGAAGAAGAAGATAGCTGGTCTTGTATGTGCAATTGCGAGCGTTATGCTTATCGCTTCGTGCGGTAGCAGTTCAAGTGGTGGAAGCGCAGCGGCTGAAGAGGCGGCGGAGAGTTCAATTCAAGGTTTTGCGGGAGCAGTTTTTACAGACGAATGTGGTGCCCTTATCGATTCGGGGACGGCCGGCGAGTGTGGCTGCTCCGGCAGCGGGACAGTAACGGTTGCGGTCACGGCAGCTGCTTCGGTGACGGCAAAGGATACTATTACAGCCGTGGCGGCAAACTGTGTCGATGAGACGACCGACCAGACATTCAATGGCACGATCACAATTGACGACGTAACGGGTGATGCGACTATAAACTTCACGCAGTTCGGTGAATGCACATATGTTAACGGAAGTATTCAGGACATTGGCGAGGCTTGCTCAGGTCAGATTGCGGGCACGTGCGCTGGCAGTACCTATACATGCAACCTCGAGGATGGTCCCGACGGTGACTGTGAATGTCAGTAAGCGCTTAATAGGTTAATTCCAAAAGGCGGCTCCGAGGAGCCGCCTTTTTGTTATTCCCCTCCTTTGTAAGGAGGGGTTAGGGGAGGTAGAAAAATGGGGAGGAACAAATATTGACACATACTGGGGGGCGGACTATGCTGCGCGCGGTTTCTAAATCGTAAGCTATTTCAACAACTTGAGAGGTTTTGATGAAGGCGATCCAGAAGACTAAGCCGGGAGCGGGTGCTGAAATCGTCGACCTTCCGACCCCAAAACCAACTTCACATCAGGTCCTCGTTAAGGTCAAAGCCGCATCCATCTGTGGCACCGACATACACATCTACAATTGGAATCCATGGGCGGCCGGGCGCATCAAGCCACCTATGATTTTCGGGCACGAGTTCGCCGGCGAGGTTATCGAGATCGGAGCGCAGGTCGACCACATTCAGGTGGGCGATCATATTTCGGCCGAGACGCACATTCCATGCCGTGGCTGCCATCAGTGTCGTTCCGGTAGCATGCATCTTTGTCAGAACTTGCAGGTATTGGGTGTCGACCGCGATGGTTGCTTTGCTGAATATATAGCTGTGCCTGAAGTTTGTTGTGTGAAAAACGACAAATCGCTCTCGTGGGAGATCGCGAGCGTACAGGAACCGCTTGGCAACGCAACGTATGCGGTAAGCGAGTCCAAGGTTGCGGGCAAAAGCGTTGCTATCTTTGGTGATGGTCCAATAGGGATATTCGCGACGGCCGTTGCAAAGGCATATGGTGCGACGACGCTGATCGTGGTGGGCATGCAAACCTACCGTCTAGATCTCATCAAGGCATTCGGCCCCGATCACATCATAGACGTGCGCACAGAGGACGTTCGTAAGAACATCGCAGACATCACCAGCGATGCGGGCGTCGATATCGTCATAGAGATGAGCGGAAATCCCAAGGCCATCCATGACGGCTTAGCAGTTGTCCGCCGCGGTGGAACGTTTACGGCATTCGGCATTCCGGCCAAACCAGTAGAGATTGATATCGCCGAGGAGCTCATCTTCAAGGGCGTGAACGTCATCAGCATCTTTGGTCGCAAGATGTTCGACACATGGCATGAGGTTGCCAACCTTCTCAAATCAAAGCGCATCGATATCTCATCGGTGATCACGCATGATTTTCCACTCGAGAAGATTGGCGATGCGATGGAGCTTTTGAATGCAAAGGAAGTGAAGGCAGGGAAGATCATCTTAAAGCCGTAATAAAGCCGTGAAGAGTGAAGGGTGAAGTGTGAAGTGTAAAAAACAACCAGACCAGCTCTTTCTCTTCACTCTTCACTTTTCACCCTTCACATTTTGAATTGCCGGAGGTTTCAATGTTCGATAAACTCTCACCTATCCTGGACAATCAACTCAAAGAAATCAAAGATGCAGGTCTCTGGAAAGAGGAGTGGGATCTTCTCTCGTCGCAGAGCGCGGAGATCAAGGTGGAGAAGGGCACGGTCATAAACTTCTGTGCCAACAACTATCTGGGTCTTGCCGATCATCCCAAGATCATCGCGGCGGCAAAGAAGTCGTTGGACGAGCACGGTTATGGCATGGCTTCCGTACGCTTTATCTGTGGCACGCATCGCATTCACCGTGATCTGGAACGCGAGCTCTCCAAATTTTTCGGCACGGAGGATACGATTTTGTATTCCTCATGCTACGAGGCGAACGAGGGCTTGTTCGAGACGATACTCACCGATCAGGATGCGGTGATCAGCGATCAGCTCAACCACGCCTCCATCATCGACGGTGTGAGACTCTGCAAGGCAAAGCGCTTTCGCTTCGCTAACTCCGACATGAACGATCTTGAGGCCAAGCTCAAGGAGGCCGACGCGGCGGGTGTGCGTGTAAAGCTCATAGCTACCGACGGCGTGTTCTCCATGGATGGTTACATTGCCAATCTCAAGGGCATCTGCGATCTTGCTGATAAATACGCTGCACTCGTCATGGTCGACGACTCGCATGCAACGGGTTTCGTGGGCAAGACCGGGCGCGGCACGCCAGAGCACTGCGGTGTCATGGATCGCGTGGACATCATAACCAGCACCATGGGCAAAGCGATGGGCGGTGCGGCGGGAGGTTTTACCACCGGCAAGAAAAAGCTCGTGGAATTTCTGCGCCAGCGCTCTCGCCCGTATCTCTTCTCCAACGCATTGCCGCCCATGATTTGCGCTGCGACCTTGGAAACGCTCAGTCTGATCTCCGACGATACTGATCTGCGCGACAAGCTTGAGGAGAACACCACGTACTTTCGCAAAGGTTTGAAGGATGCGGGCTTGAAGATCTTAGAGGGCACCCATCCCATAACACCCATAATGTTCGGAGAGGCGAAGCTAGCTGCCGACGTCGCGCTCGATATGTTGGACGAGGGCGTGTACGTGAAGGGCTTCTCGTATCCAGTTGTTCCTAAAGGTCAGGCGCGCATACGCTGTCAGGTATCTGCCGCACACACCAAGGAACACCTCGATAAAACGATCGCAGCGTTTGCGAAAGTCTGTAAAAAACACAACGCTATTTAGCAGTGAAGGGTTGATCGTGCGTGCTTTGCGAGATGAGGTGTGCGTAGGCGTCCATAGCTGCGCGCATGCCGTCCTGAGTTGCAGCATCCAGCTGGCGATCGCCAGTGCGGCAGATGTCTCCCACCAGATATAATCCCGGCCACTTTGCGACCGCTCCCGGTTTGACCGGGAAACGACGCCCCTGCTTCATGAGCGGCTTTAGAAGTTTTGTATCCGCGCGGCGAGCTGTACATGCGACGACCACGTCCGCTGTTACGTCCATGGACTTTGCTAAAGGACCAGCGCCTATGCGCTTGAGGCTTACTCGCAGTGCGTCTCCATCCTTTTCCATGGCGGTAGGTGTAACGATGCGCATGAGCTTGATGTTGCGTCGCTCGGCGCGCCTCGTGAGCAGAAATTGACAGCGCGGCGCGGCGTTCTTCATGGCGATGGTGACCGATGATGCCTTCTGGGAGAAACCTAAGGCTTGGTCGAATGCCGCATCATCGTTGCCCAGGATGAGCACGTGTTTGTCCTTATGGTCAACATGATCGGGGGAAGCGTAGAAGAATAGATTACCGTTTTTAACGTTGCCCGCGCCTTTGACGTTTAGGCGCTGCGGCGTGCGTCCGGTAGCGACGATAAGCGTGCGGCTCCTGAAAGTTCCCGTGCTCGTCCTTGTGACATAGAGGTCGTCATCATGAGTGATCTCGCGTGCTGTGCCGAACGTGACGCAGACCTTGAGTTTTTTTAGATGTTCAAAGAAGCGGCTCATGAGCTGCGCGCCGGTGACGCCGAAAGGGCATCCTGGATAGCTTTCGACAGCATGGATTGCCAGAGCGTGACCGCCCGGCTTGTCGCGCTCGATGAGGGCGATGTCCAGCCCCAGGCGTTTGGCCTGAATAGCTGCCGTGATCCCAGCCGGGCCTGCGCCGATAATAACGCAATCATGTATGTGTTGTTCGCCCATAATGAGTGTGCATTTTTATCAAGAATAACAGGTAGGTGCAAACACTTATAAAATAAGCCGACAGCAAAGCACGCTGTTCCTTGTGTTGAACGTGAAGAGAAAAACCACGCAACTTTTTCAGAAATCTGCCGATAACTATATCGTAAGGGGGCTTACCGTAAGTCTGGGGGAGATTTATGAAAACTTCAATAATTACAAGGCTATGCGTCCTTGCGGCATCGCTGTGTCTGTTTGCAAGCGTCACAGGCTGTCTCGAAATGACACCGTTTCCGGAGGCCGCTAGCGAATATACGGTAGAATACTACGTGGATAGGGAAGAACTCCATGTGACGTTTGCACCGCGGACTGAGATCTATGATCTCGTCGCGAACATAGAGAATTTCAGCGGCACGATCACGGCATGCAAGCTGGGCCTGCCCCTGGAGAGCGATCTCAACGATGTCCTCAACTTTGGTGATGGCAATTGCAACCAGCTGGACAGCGACGAGGCGCGCAGCGGTAATCCGGTCTCGATCATTTTCCCCAACGTGCTCATAAATGATGTCAACGACTGCAACAACCGCTGCCTTGCACAGATCTACCTCGGCGTTCTGGTGAGCGGCACGATGAGCGACCCGAACAACGGTAGTGAAGTCATCCTGGACAACGAAACGGGCAGCTATTTTGCACCGCATTTCAATCCCGGCATTCTGAGTACGCCCGAGAACGAACACGTACAGCAATATCTCGATCTCAGAACCGCAACCGTTATTGAGGATTGTACAGATGACAATGAGATCTGGAACGTTTCAACATCGGCATGTGTTTGCGGTAGTGGTTATGAGCGCGATTCAAGCACTATGGCATGTATCGTACCGTCCGGTTCAAATCCTGATCCTGATCCTGATCCCGAAACAGATGATACGGATGGAGATGGCATTCCGGATGTTGAGGACAACTGCCCCGAGCATGTCAACTATCAGCAGTTCGATGTCGACAACGACGGAATTGGAAATATCTGTGATGACAATATCAGCAGCAGCCAGGCGAGTGAAGCGAGTGAGTTTGGTGGTGGCAGCTGTTCTTTGAATGTGGCTGCGAATTCGGCCGCTAACCTTGATGTGTTACCTCTGTTGATGGTGGTATCGCTGATAGCAATACGCCGTCGCTTTAGATAATAAGAGACCGTGAAGAGTGAAGTGTGAAGAGGAAAAACCAAAAACAAAAACCCGCTCATTGAGCGGGTTTTTTTATAATGTCATCCCGAGCTATTATTTCCCCTCTCTTGAGAAGAGGGGATTAAGGGGAGGGTGGACTTTTGCTTGTCATTGCGAGCTTCGCTGTGCAATCTTGCTTTCAATAACACATCCTACATGAACACGACGGCGTCGATTTATCCCCTGACGACGAAGCTGTGTCCTCTTTTTTGTAATCGATTTTCTTGCGGGGATTTAAGACGGTGTTACCGTCGCTCCACTTTTCAAAAGTGCCCGTGATGATAACCGGCGTTTTGTTCTTAGCAGCGTTAGCCAGAAAGCTCTTAAACGGTCCGCTCATATTCTTGAAGACATCGATCCAGATCTTTGTACCGTTTGAACTGTCGACCAGATGAACGCTCTTGGCATTGACGCTGGGATCCATCTTGATGACGACCTTGCCCGTCACCGCTTTATTTTCGGATGAGAGCATTTCCGCATCCATCGCGTGAGCTGGTATAGCGACTGCAATTATCAGACAGATTATCGAAAGAAGTGTGAAAGTTTTCATTATCCCCCCTAATTGGATATTCTGCACCAAAGCAGGCGGGATCACACGTGTCAATCGGTACGTTGACTCGGTATTTTCCATGACATAGGTTCACAAGCTTGAGCTTGTACTGCCCAAGGGGGATATGTTGCTCAAGCGATTGCTGATAGTTTTCTTTGCCGTGTGTATACTTGTGGCGCTAGCGATTTCCGCGCATGCGGAAAAATCTCACCATAAGAAAGCAGTGAACGTCATCGCTCCGGTGGGCGGCGCCATATACCATAAGCTGCCAGCTATGGGTCGCTCGCCAGGGCAGACTGATTGGGGGCCTGAAGCAGGTTTGTTCTACGGTCGCTTCACCAGACGATCGCATTTCATAGTTTTTCCGTATTGGGCGGATGTAAACGGGAGCCGCGTGTGGGGCGGTGTTTCACATTTCGAATACTACTTTCCGTTTAAAAAATGGGTCGAGCCTCTCCTGGGCGCGGGTTTTGATGTCACAAGAATCGACATCAAGAATGCCGCGGCAAGCGACATACAGGTCTTTGCCCCATGGTTTAAAATGGGCGCGCGTTTTAATCTTCCGGTCAAAGGACTGTGGGTAACCCCATATGCAGCCTATCTCTTTCAGAACGTTGACATGGGTCGTGCCGATCAAGCGTATCATTCCGCGCTTTTTGGCATCAACATCTACTACCAGATTAATCGCAGGCTGCAGGCGACGTTTAAGTACTACTATCGATACACGCATGATGGTCGCGACGGTCATGTAGGGCGCGTGCGTCTGATAGCCAAATTGCACCGTAGGTTTGGAATCTATGTCCGATCGGAATATGCCAAACAGGTTTTTGACGAATACATAAACATCCTAGCCGGCCCGGCTTTTATTTTCTGAACGTTTGTGAGTGAGAAGGTAGTGAAGGTGAATTTTGGCAAAGGAGCAATCAATCAATAGGGGGAAATATGTTGCTCAAAAAAAAGTACCTAGAGGAATTTATAACAAAAATTGAAAGTCGAAATGGTTCATTCGATAGGAAGGGAATGTATGCAACTATACCGATAGACGATTCGGTTTCCATGCGTGCCTCAATCAGAGAAGACTTGTATGAACCTTCATGCTACTCGGTCAGCATTGATGGCGGGCCTTGTGGAAACGGAGACCCTGCTAATGTCGATGAAAGTAAGGTCCGCAGTGAGTGTGAAAAGATACTGGAAGAAGTTTTGAAAGAACTTGAAGATGAAGGATGTTGAAATAATTAGACATAAAAATGGTTCGAGAAAGAAAAACGGGCAGAAGGCGTTTAGCCAACTACCCGTGAACCCTTCGGGAAGTCCCGCGCGCTGCCGCGCTACGGACACTAGCGCATCCACCCGCTTCGCGGGTTACTATATTTCCCAATAGCATCAACTTCATTCCACCTTTGAGGTGGAATAGGTTCTGAGGCACTGAGTTACCATACAACTAGTGGGATATGCTATTTTGTATGGTAATTTGCTTTGACATTTGTTACCATACAGGTGTTAGTATTGCAGATATTGTATGGTAACTGGTTTGCTGGAGGTCGAGTATTATGGGCGTTATAAAGGGTGTTTTGAAAGAGGAATTGGAGAACTCCTTACAAATGCAAAAAGATTACGAGAGGGAGCTGGCAAAGCTACCTAAGGGAAGCCTTGTTAAGAAGAATATAAGGGGTCATGAATATTATTACCTTGTGGAAAGAGTTAATGGAAAAGTGAAGTTCACCTACAAAGGAAAGGTCTCGAAAGAAGAGATCAAAAAATATGAGGAAGCAAAAAAATACAGGGCAAAATATAGAAAGATGCTCTCGAAGGTAAAAAAACAGATAAAATATCTAAGGAGTGCTTTGCGTGGAAAAGAACCAATATAAATTATGCATTGAAGTCCTTAAAAGATTAGAAAAGTCCGGAGTTCTTAAGCAAATTGTATTGATTGGGAGCTGGTGCATTCCCTTTTACAAAGAATATTTCTCAGGTGTTAAGTTTCTTACATCAATCAGGACAAGAGATATAGACTTCTTGATTCCAAATCCCTCAAAAATTGCTGGGCATGTTGATATTGCTGAATTGATGAAAGATCTAGGTTTTATTGTTGGCTACAAAGGTTCAAAGGGGGTTATCAAGCTAGAGCATCCTGATCTCGCAATTGAATTTTTAGTCCCAGAGAAAGGACGGGGTACAAACGAGCCTTATCCACTGCCTGAATTGGGTGTAAATGCGCAAGCACTGCGTTTTCTAAATTTTTTGACCGATGGAGTTGTCACTGTTGAAATAGAAAATATTGCGCTCACCATTCCCCATCCGATTAACTTTGCACTTCATAAATTGATAATTTTTCAGCGCAGAAAGAATGATGATAAAGCTCAAAAAGATATGGAAAGTGCTTTGAGAATTTTGAAAGCGGTAGTGGAGAAGGGCGAGACCGATATTATGGTAGCGAAGTTTAATGGGATTCCTAAGGGCTGGCAGCAGAAGATTTTGATGGGGCTCAAGAAAGCAGGAGACAGCGCAATCCTGGATATTTTGAA
>Ga0208902_1001012_pt1 | contig 13864 bp, 27 predicted proteins | sample AntAceMetag02UKH_FD_184767 | JGI IMG/M metagenome (GOLD analysis project Ga0208902, IMG submission 184767) | Saline lake microbial communities from Ace Lake, Antarctica - Antarctic Ace Lake Metagenome 02UKH (SPAdes) (version 2) | ecosystem: Environmental > Aquatic > Non-marine Saline and...
TGTAAGTATGGACAAATAAAAGCATATGTAGCAAATTTTTTAGGAGAAAAGCCAAACTATCAACGATATAATGATATGACAGGTTGTTTAATTAGATGTTCAAGAGAACTTAAAAGAAGATTAGGTGTAGATATAAAAGTTTTAATTTCGATTATGAATTTTTATGATGATGAAATTGCGAAATACGAGGACAAAAAAATTCGTGAAAACGGAGACGTGGAATGAACCATCGTATTAGGATAAAGAAAATTTGTTTAGAATGTAAATGTCCTTTTGAAGTTTACGCATATAGAAAAAATACAGCAAAATTTTGTAGTATTGTTTGCATGAATAAATCTATGTTAGGAAAACATTATTCTATATCTACAGAATTTAAAAAAGGACAAATCGCTCATAATTATAAAGGATTAAGATTAAGCCATTCAGGAAGAAATGTGATAACTTTCAAAGGAAAAGTTAGATATGCTTATCGTTATTTAATAGAGAAATTATTGAAACGTAAACTTTCATCTACAGAACATATTCATCATAAAGACAATGACAAAGAAAATGACGAAATATTGAATTTTTTAATATTTGATAATGGAGGACATCGAAAATTTCATAATCGAGCATATAATTATTTAGTAAGAAAAGGTTTAATAGAAGATTATATGGAATGGAGTAAAGTTGAGTATGGAAAAACCTGGAAGAATATTCCAGAACTAATAAAAGGGGGTGATGCCAAATGTTAGGTATAAAATTGCCAAAATTATTTTATACCTATCTTTGACTTGCTGGTGCGATAGAAGCCGATACTAAAGAAGGCGGTCAAGGGTGGAGAGATGATATTACCCCTGCATTAGACAAAGCAGGAATATATACACAAGACCCTTGTTTATTAGGAGATACTCCTATTTTAATGAGCGACCTATCATATAAATCCATAAAAGATGTTAAAATTGGAGATAATATTTTCGGATTAAAAGGTAATTATTTAACTAAAACAATAGTTACTGGACTTCATAAAAGAAAAGCAATGACATATAAATTATTGTTTGAAGATGGAAGATATTTAGTTGTAACTGAAAATCATCCTATACTTCAATATAAAATTAAACGAGATTATCAATGGGTTAAACCTATGGATTTAGAACAAACGAGATTATGTGTTCATCCGAAATATAACCAAGATAATGATTGGAAAAGAGGATATATCGCAGGGTTTTTAGATGGAGATGGTAATATAACTTTTGATGATAAATTGAGATTTTTTCAAAAAGATAAAGGTCAATTAGAATATATTGCACAATTAATTAAACAAATTTATGGGAATTTTAACGAAAGCTATTATAGAGATTTAAGAACTGGAGTATATACTTTAGGAGTGTATTCCCCAAAATTATCACGAAAAATTCTTAAAGATATTGAATTTCCTAAAACAGCTTTCAGAACAAAATATTTTAGAGGATATTTAGCAGGTGTTTATGATGCCGAAGGTTGGAAAAAAGGCTATGACCAAGTTATAATTTCCAATACAAAAAAAGAAATAATTGAGAAAACTATTAAATGTTTAGAATTATTAGGACATAAATATACCATTAGAAAAATTAAAAAGAACAATAAGAATTGGAAAGATATTTATAGATTGACTTTTCATCTGAATATTCAACCACAACGAGCTAATTTTGTAGTTGAATGTCAACCATATCAAAGGCAATATCTTCTTCAAGATAAATATCAAATTAGGAATTCTAAAATATTAAAAGTTAGTCGTATAGTTTCTAATTATCCTAAAAAATTATGGGTTTACAATTTTGAAACTCTAACTAAGAATTATATTGCTAATGGAATAATTGTCCATAACTGTAAAACTGAACCTTTAGTTACTGGAATGAATGTTTTAGAAGCACAAGACCAGTTTAATAAATGGATAATGTCAGGTAATTATGATAAATTTGCAGAAAAATTAGAAAAAATTGTTCAGAAAGATATTCGCATGGTGCATAGAAGCGATTTTGTTATTGTGCATTTATTTCCTGATATTCCAACCACAGGAACTATACATGAAATGGCAGAAGCTTGGAGAATTAAAAGACCATTATATCTTATTTGGAAAGACGCAAAAAGTAAAGTTCCTAAATGGGCTCTTTATTTAGTTACGAGTTCAGGTGGACAATTATTTGATAATGGCAAACAATTAACAGATTTTATTGCTCTCAAATATGATATAAAAAATCAAAGTTTAAGAATTCAAGTAATTCAATTTTGTAAAGCTATTTTTAGATTAATTGGAGAAAAAGTTTATACTTATAAATTAAATAAAATTAAAAAGACATGGACAGAAAAGAAAATAATAAAAGAAGAACCTGTTAAACCTGAAGAAAAGAAAGAAGAGAAAAAATAATGAAAGTTATATTTTGTGACCTTTGTGAAAACTTAATAAAATCTACAGATAAAAGATATTATATCGCTATAATTAAAGCTGATGAAAAAGAAAAAGGAAACCGAAATTTAATAATGAAGGATGAAAAAGAATTATTGCTATTAATACAAAATAAACAGGAAGAGATGGCAAAAGAATATGATACAATTAAAATTTATGAAATCTGTGATAAATGTAAAAAAGTTTACGATTATATTTTTGGATTAAGAAAAAATAAAGTCAAAGCATTAAAAAAAGAAGCCAATAAAATATTAAAAAATAATGGAGATAAAAAGAATGAAAAATAGAGAACAATTTTTTGGGCTTATTAAAAGACAGTTTGTTTACGGAGGGGAAAAATACGCACAAACAAAAGAAAAAGAAGCTACTGATGTTTTATTTGATGACTTCGGAAAAAATTGGTTATTCGGCACTATAGCAAAATATGTAAAAAGATATTCTAATCTTGCAAGAGAACGAGACCTTCTAAAAATTGCTTGTTACATGTTTATTCTTTGGTTAAAAAGAGGATTTCATTTAGAACAAGAAGGCACTTCTCAAATAATAAATACAACTGTTGAAACTAAATCGAAATATTTTGAGACTTTTATTGATAAAGTTAAAATAAATAGAAATTATGATTCAACAAATCCGATGGGTCGAATTTATAATCTTTTAAATAGATTTGCTAATAAATCGTTTCAGCAAATTAAAGAATGGGAATTATTAGAAATATTTGAAATGGCATATATTATATGGAATAAAGATATTAAAGAAAAAGGGGGAGATGAGGATGTATACAATGAAACGAAGGGAGAAGAGAAAAAATGAGCTATAAAGACGAAAGTAGAACATTTATTCCCAGATGGTGTGTCTATTGTAAGGAGAGGATAGAAATAGGTAAGCCTTTCGTTGTCGTAGGAGAAGGTGAAGATTTGAAAGAATATCATGTTGAATGTTATGAACTTTTACGTGGTGATAATGAAGATGCAGTTTAAATTATACATTAATGGATAATACAGGAGATATAATATGGGAAGAAGAATTGATTTTCTAAAAGAAATAAACGAAAGTCTTAGTTTAATAATGGATGGAACTCGGCAATTAGTAGAATTAACTCCAAAAATAAAAGACAAAGACCTTAAAACTATAATAGCAAGTGCTGGTAAAGATTATGCTAAACTTAATTATACGTTTTCATTATTATTATTATCAATATCTCCAGATATTTTTAAAAAAGACAAAATAGATTCAGATTTTGATTCAATCATTAAACCTTTAAAGAAAGAATTCGAGGGATTAGAATAATGACTATTAAAATTTATGTAACTCCAAGAGATAATCAAACTCCAGAAGCTTTCGCAAGAGTGCTAAAGAAATTTACACGAAAGATTGATAAGATTGGTATGTTAAAAGAATTTAAACAGCGTAAGCAGTTTGAAAAACCAAGTGAAAAGAAACGAAGAGTGTGGAAAGAAAATGCACGTAAAAGAAGGAAAGCTAATCGTGGAAAAAGAAGGTAAGGTTATTGTATTAGATTATGGAATGTTTATTCACCGAGCAGGATACGCTTCTCGTAATAATCCGAACATTCCTCCAACTTATACAACAATAAATATGATAATAGCTTCTTTAAGAAGGATAGGAGTTTCTCCTTTTGATGAAATTATAGTTGCTTGTGATGGTAGAGGGAATTGGAGAAAAGATTTTGAATCAGAATATAAAGCTAATCGTGCAGGGTTGCGAGAAAAGTCAGGACTTGATTGGGGAACAATGTATAATGAATTCGACAAACTGCTTGAAAGGATAGAAAAAGGCACAAATTGGCATGTGGTAAAACTTGATAAAATTGAAGCCGATGATATTGCTAGTGTGGCATGTAGATATTTCAAAGATAATGAAATAGTTCTTTGTAGTTTTGATTCTGATTGGGAGATGTTATGGGATTATCCAAATGTTAAAATATTTTCTCCTTTAATAAAATTTAAAGGAACTAAAGGAGCTTATAAAATACCTCCGAAAAATTTTGATGTCTTTAAATTTATAGCTAAAAAAATTAATAAAGAAGTATCGGATAATTTGATTTCTCCTATTTTAAATGAAAAGGATTATGATAATCGAAAAATTTGTGTTGACCTTTTATCACTACCAGATTTTGTGGAGAATCAAATCAAAGAAGCATTTAATAATTTGCAAGAAAAAGAACCAGATTTAAATTGTATAAGGTCTCAATCAATAAGAAAGAAAATTGGCAGTCTTTGGAACGATACAAGTAAAATTATTCAATATGAAGATTGCGTTAAAAAAGAAGAAAAAAAGAAATTAAAAAAGAAAAAGAAAAATAATGTTTAATTATAAGAATCTACAGCCCTTATGGGCTAAAGAGAATTTAAGTAAACCTAAACCAAAAAGGAGGAAGTAAAATGAAATATTTAATTGCATGTAAAAAAAATGGTAAAAATTTGTTGAGATTCGAAGATGATAAAGGTAATAAAGTATGGGCTTTAACATCGGAAGCAGTAGTTACATTTGCTAGTAAAAATTTTAAAGAAGGAGATAAATGTGGGTTGGAATATACTATAGATGATAATGAACAATATAATGTTACTCGGATAAATAAAGAGGGGAAATCCACAAAGAAAACAGGCAGTGAAGCTACAAAAACTCCACAGCAAGATACAGGCAGACCTAAATGTATAGATTGTGGTAAAGAGTTAAAAGATTCAAAATATTCTAAATGTTATGAATGTAATCAGAAAAATCCATCAAAGAAAACAGGTGGAAGTAGCTATTCAAAATCACCAGCAGATAAGGAACAGATTAAAAAATTAGCAATAATACGTTCTGCTACTGTTGCTATACAAACTTTAACTGGTCATATTAGTGATGTAGGAGTATTAGCAGAAATGCTAGATACATTAGCAAAAAAATTATATCAAACTTATGATAACATAGATAAAAAGTAAAGGAGAGAAAAAAATGTTTAAATACTTAGATAAAGTTAAAATTATAGATGGCTTTTATGAAGGATGCGAAGGTATATTACTTAGTATAAATGAAAGGATTAGAGACGATGCTATAATTTATATTTCGTATACAGTAGAGCTTAGGGCTATAGATTGTAGGAATTGCTATCATATTGAATCTGTAGATATACCAGAATCTGATTTAGCAAAGATTTAAAAGTAAGGGAGCGATAATTATGCCAACGAAGAGACGTAAGTTAAAGAAAAGTAAAAAACGTAAACGTAAGTTAGTATTGGTAAAGAAAATTGACAAAATAGAACCAGAACAGGTTTTATTTCGGACAAGGCAAATCTTACTTTATGGAGAAATTAATACTGAAAAAGCTAAAGAAATAACAGAAAAATTAATGACGTTAAATGATATTAGCCATGAACCTATAGCAATGTGGATAAACTCAGGGGGCGGTTCAGTATCGGATGGATTTAGTATAATAGATGTTATGAAAGGTTCTGAAAGTAAAATTTACACTATTATAAATGGTAGGGCTTGCTCTATGGCTGGTCTAATTTCGGTAAGTGGAGATAGAAAATATATGACCGAACATTCCATATTTTTAGCCCACGATATGTATGCTGGTGTCGAAGATTATGGCACTAAGTTGGCAGATAGAGCTGATTTTTATAAAGAAGAACAGAAAAAATTATTTGATTATTTAAGTAAGCATACTAAATTATCAAAAGCAGAATTAGAAAGAGCACGAAATGGAGAATTGTGGTTATACCCTTCTGATTGTTTGAAGAAAGGAATTGTAGACCTAATATTAAAATAGGAGAATACTATGGAATGTGATAGAAAACCATTACTTAAAAAAATAAAAAGATTTACTATTCTTGTTGCAATATTTTTAGTTATGAATTTTGCTATATTAGGATTAAATACTTATTTGACTATAGAAAATGTAGAATTTATTTCTATGTTGAATAATAAAATAGAATCAATAAAATTATATCAACAGCAAACTATTAATAAGGTTTTTAAATTAGTCCAAGATTTTTCTAAAATTACTATTGAGAATGATAAAAATCAATTAGATTTAATAACACTTACTCTTGGTAATGATAAAGCTCAAACAAGTTTAATAAAAACCGTTATTGCTAATATTAAAGCTATGCAAGGAACTCAAGAAAAAATAATAGAAAAATCTAAAGAAACTCTTACTGTTGATGTTCCAAATAGAGAAGCTATTTTAGAAGCCAATTTTAAACTTATTAATATAGTAAAAGGAATTTCTGGTTCTGGAACTCACATAAAATTAAAAGGGGCAAGTTATATATTAACCTGTGCTCATTTAATTAAGAATGTAGAAGAAGAATTCTTAATGGCAATAGATAATAAAGGTTATTATTTTGGAATGGAATTGGTAAAAATAAATAGAAAAAAAGATTTAGCTTTATATGTATTAAAAGGGGCAAATGACCATCCATATCTTGAAATTTCAGATATAGCTCCTGTGGAGGGAAGTGAAATTTTTGTTGTAGGTAATCCCGATGGAATGGTAGATGTTATTAGCGATGGAATAGTAGCTAAAGTAGATAAGGATGGATATATAATAACAAATACTATCTTTTTTGGTAATTCAGGCGGAGCAATGTTATATAAAGGCAAAATAGCAGGAGTAACCTCTAAATTGTTAAGTTTCTTTTATGCAACTTATGGAATAGAGGTAAAATTAGATACAATTCAGGCATTTTTGGAGGACTATAAATGAACCATAGACCCCAAGATGCAAAAAATAAATTCTATAAAAAATTACGAATAGATGAAGAAACAAGAGAGACTATTAAATGGTTTAATAGAATAAAATATATAATGATAAGGAAGTTAAAAAATGGATAATAAATCTAAATGCTGTAATGCTCCTGTAAAAGTAGAAGGCAGAACTACTCATTATTATGTATGTAGTAAATGTGGAAAGGCATGTGATATAATATGAGAAAATGGATAACTTATATTTTGCTATTGCTTATAGTAGGGACGTTATATTTGCAACAATATAATAATAATTTAGCTGTTTATAATATTGATATGACTGTTCAAGCTATTAGTAAGAATATAAAAATAAAATTAGATAAATTTAAATTATCTTTTAAACCTGACTTTACCAAAATGAAACAAGCTACAGTGCAAATAAAAGTAGCAAATAAAGGAGGAGCAGGAATTATTGTAAAAAGTGATAATAATTATTTGTATATACTTACTGCTAAACACATAGTTACAATTAAGGGAAAAGTTTCACTATTAGTTAAAGATGTTAAAGGAAAAAGAAATATTATAGAAAATATATCAAGAAAAAATATTTTTATTGATGATATTCTTGATATGGCGTTAATTAAAATTAAAAAACCAGAAGGAAATTTTATATTTCTTTCTTTGGCAAAAAGAAAATCTTCAATAGGAACGAAAATTTACACAATAGGGCATCCTGTTAGCACTCATTATACTATTAATGAAGGTATAGTATCTAATTATACTCAAAAGTCCTATATGAATAAAAAGGGACACTATATGCTTATTTCTGCTCCTTCATTTAGTGGGAACTCTGGAGGGGCGGTAGTGAACTGTAAAACTGAATTAGTTGGAATGGTAGTAGGGATAGTTTATTTGAAAGATAATAGAAATACTTATTTTTTACATCATATGAGTTTTGCAGTAAAAATAAGTGACCTTAAAAGGATACTAAAGGAATAAAATGAAACTTATTAAAGATATACATTTTTTAAAACAAAAAAGTAAAGAAGTAAGAACAGATGAAGAAGCAAAAGAAATTATAAAAGACTTAGAAGATTCTTTAGATTTAAAACAAGGAATTGGGCTGAGTGCAATTCAGATAGGTATTGGAAAACAGGTATCAATAATTAGAATGAAAGATTTTAAATTGGATTTAATAAATCCTAAAATTTTAGATAAAGACAAAAGATTTAGAGTAAGCCATGAAGGATGTTTAAGCCTTCCAGGATTATATATTGATACTTCTCGTTATTATTATATAACTTTTGAAAATGGACTTGAACCAAATAGAAAAAAATATGCAATAGAGGGAATACAAGCGGTATGTTTACAACATGAAATACATCATCAACAAGGAAAGTTAATTACAGATAAGGATGTCAAATGGCGAAAAAGAAGATAAATAGAACTCAATTCAGAATAAAATTAATAAAACGTATAGAAAAAATCGAGAGAAGAGTTGGATTTATTGGCAGTCATGGAATGGAAATGATGACAGAAAAGAAATTAGAAGAATTTGTTGAACAATATGAAAACGAAAATGGAGAAAAATAATGTTAAGAAAAATAATCCTCCCTGCTTTTTTAATAATTATATTTCTAGCACAAGGATGTGTTACTTATAGATTAAATCCTGAAGATGATAATAGATTTAAAAAAGAAATAGATAGAATAAATAGGGAAATTAATATAGTTCCTCAAATCCCAACAGAAAGAGATTAAAAATGCTTGATATATTATATTTTTTGGTTGCTTTAAGTATTGTAATTTTAGTGCATGAAGCAGGGCATATGATAGTAGCTCTGTTATGTGGAGTGAAAGTAGAAGCCTTTTCGATAGGTTTTGGTAAACCTCTTTTTCATAAAAAAATAAAAGGGATTGATTTTCGTTTTACTCCTATATTAGTTGGTGGATATACTCAATTAAAAGGTGAAAATGATAAATCTCCAGACGGATTTTTAGCTCAACCATATTGGAAAAAGTTTTTAATTTTAATAGCTGGAGCATTTATGAATATTATTTTAGCTTTTATTTGCTATTGGATAAATTATAAAAGTATTTATTTAGAAATAGCTATTGATTGGAAAATTCTAACTTCTATTTTTCAAAAAGACCTTTTAGTGCTTTTACTTATAATAACGGAATACGAGCCAAATTTATTTCTACTTCAAATTACTGTTATATCTTTTTTCTGTGGACTGTTTAATTTATTACCTTTTCCTGGACTTGATGGTGGATTTTTATGGTTATTATTACTTGAAAAGAAAATTAAAAATTTTAAAAAGTTTCTTAAAATTATAACTAAGATAGGATTTATAGCTTTGATAATATTCCAGATTATACTTATTTACTATATTTATTTTACATAAGGAGGAAGAAAATGGATAAAAAAGTAATAACTAAAATCGTAGATAAAATTCTGAAAGCTCAACGAGAAAACAATAAAAGGAAGCAATATGTTAATGCTAGACTTTTAGAAGTTATAGCTACTTTTTTAAGAGAATATAATTGTGAGGATATTGTAATTAGAGTAGTGAAAAATGTAATAAAAAGTTTATTGGAGGAAAAAATATGAGTAGAAAAAAAGTAAAAGACAATAAAAAAGTTGAATGTTCTTATGAAAAATGTCGTAAGAGAAACCCTTTTAAAAAAAGACTAGGAGTTTATTATAAAGGGAAATATTATTGTTGTAAAAGTTGTATTAGAAAAGAGAAAAAAGATGCGAGAATTCCAGATAATAAATAGTTTATTAAAAAGGATAATAAAGAAGAGTGAAGAAATCACTGAATATTTTCAAATTCTTAAAAACTTGAAAGAATACAATGAAAAATAAAAAATTAAATATAATTGTAGCTTTGACTTATTTTTTTCAAGGTTGTCTTGGATTAGTAGGGCTTGCTATTCCTTTATATTATAAATCACTGGGCTTTACTGTCACTGAGATAGCTACAATTGGAGCTATAGCAGGGGTAGCTTGGTATATTAAAGTAGTATTTGGGATGATAACGGATAATTACAGTATATTTGGTTATCGACGTAAGCCTTATGTAATTTTATCCTCATTAATAAGTTTAGTGGGATGGTTAATTTTATTATTGGTTTCAAATCCTAATTATTTGATTTTAATATTGGCAGGTGTGCTATATACAACAGGTTATTGCTTTAGAGATGTAGTTATAGATGCAAAAATAGCAGAGCATAGTAGAGAAGACAAAGATGCCAAACATTATCAAGTAATAGCTTTAGGTTATAGAGCTTTGGGTGCTGTTATTACAGGAGTTTTAGGTGGAATATTGATAGACAAATTTGGATTTTTTATAATATTTAAAATAATGTGTTTTGTGCAATTAATAATCTTAGGTGTAGGATGTTTTATGGATGATGTTAAAGTAGCTATTAAGAAAAAAATAAATATATTAAAAGGAATTGTTAATCCTATAAAAGAATTCGTTAAAGACCAACAATTAAGAGTTTTAAGTTTATTTCTATTTTTGGGAATGTTTAGTCCTGGATTAGGAGTTGCTTTTTTATTTTACATGAAACAACATCATATTTCAACAACTTTTCTTGGAATTTTAGGCAGTGTTGGTAGTGCAAGTGCAGTTGTTGGAACTATAATTTATAACAAATTTTTTAAAAATTTACCAATTAAAATGGTATTATATATAAGTATTATTGTTGGAGCAGTTTCAACATGGTTAATTTGGTTTTATTATATTAAATGGTTTGCTGTTTTAAATACGATAGTAATGGGAATAGTAGGAATGATATTATATATACCATTAATGACCTTATTTATGAAATTAGCTTCGAGAACTAAGCATCAGGGGACTACTTATGCTATCGTAGCATCTATAAGTAATTTAACTATCGCAGGAGCTGGAATATTAGGTGGATATTTATTTGATAAAGTAGGTTTTTTACCTTTAATAGCTATAAGCAGTATAACTACATTTTTAGCTTATCCTGTTATTAAATATTTTAAGGATGAATAATGAATGATTTAGAAAAAATTCAGGAAGGCGATATAGTTTTTGCTCGTAATTATGGAGTATTAGGTTGGTTAATAAGGAAAATAACCAATAGTAAATATAATCATTGTTGTCTTTATATAGGAAAGGGACACTTGCTAGACACTGACTTTTTTGGAGTGAGATACCGAGCAGTGATGGCTTATAAAAACATTCCCTATAAAATATGCAGAGTAAAAAGAGCTACGAAAAAACAAATTAAAGAAGTTTGTCAACATGCGAGAAAAATAAATAATTCTAAATATTCAATTAGAAGATTATTTAGACTTAATGATGACCTAAACAATTTTACTTGTAGTAGTATGGTAAATGAATGTTATAAAATAGCAGGGGTTGTATTAAGTAAAAGAGGAGCTATGTGTTCACCTGCTAACATCGAAAAAAGTAAAAGGGTAATAAAAAGGAAATAATGAAAACTAAAAACTGCTCAAAATGTAAACAAGTGAAACCAATTTTAGAATTTCCCAAAAATAAATCTACAAAAGATGGTTATAATTCTCGATGTAAAAAATGTATGAATAAATATAGTAAAAAATATTACCAAAATAACAAAGAAAAACTCAATAAACAAATTAAAAAATATCGTAAAGAACATAAAAAAGAAAGAAAGAAATATGATAAAAATTATTATCAATCTCACAAACAGCGTAAGAAAAAATACCAACTAATTCATAAAAAAGAAAAGAAGAAGTATAGTAAAAATTATAGAAAAAAATATAAAGAAAAAATAAACACAAATCGAAGAGAAAGAAAAAAGAAAGATGTAAAATTTAAAATCTCTTGCAATATAAGAACTCGGATATGGTATGCGTTAAAAGGAAATATCAAAATCCTGCCAACAATGTCTTTGATAGGATGCGACATTGAATATTTAAAGTATCATCTCCAATGTAAATTTACTAAATTTATGAGTTGGGATAATTACGGTAAATGGCATATTGACCATATAAGACTTTGTAGTAGTTTTGATTTAAGTAAAGAAAAAGAACAGAGAAAGTGTTTCCACTATACTAATTTAAGACCATTGTGGGCGGAGAATAATTGGAGTAGAAATAAAAAGACAGGGGGAAAGTAGGTGAATTGGAATTATTGTTTTATAATAGCAGGGATTTTATGGGCTTTAGAAATGTTTCCACAGCTTGTAAAAACATATAAAACCAAAAAGACAGGAGATATTAGTATATTTTTTCCTTCTATCTGTTTACTTTCATTTTTGGTATTTTTTGTTGGATGTATAGGAACTAAAAATTGGATATTATTAGGGTCTCATATAGTTCCTTTTTTATGTATTTTATCTTGGTTAATTATGATACTTATTTATAGGAAAAATAAATGAAAAAGAAATTGATAATCATAGCAGGATTGTGTGCTTTAGAATCTGAAGAGCTCGCTTTTCAAGTAGCCGAACATCTTAAAAAAGTTACAGATAAATATGCTGTAGATTTTATATTTAAAGTTTCGTTTGACAAAGCTAATCGCACTTCTATAGATTCTTTTAGAGGTATGGAAATAACTAAAGCTGTTAAAGTTTTTAGAAAATTAAAAGAGGAATTAGGTATAAAAATACTAACAGATGTGCATGAACCTCAACAAGCAAAATGGTTAGCTCCTGTTGTAGATATATTACAAATACCAGCCTTTCTTTGTAGACAGACTGATTTAATAACTGCTATAGCGAGAACAGGGAAAATCGTTAATATAAAGAAGGCTCAATTTTTAGCACCAGATGATGTCAAACATATAATTAAAAAAATAGAAAGTGTGGGAAATAAAAATATTATGATAACAGAAAGGGGCACGTGTTTCGGATACCATAATCTTGTAGTCGATTATAGGTCTTTCGTAGATATGTCAAAATATGGCTATCCTGTGATTTTTGATTGCACACATTCGCAACAGAAGCCTTCTGCAAGTGGGAAACAAACTGGAGGTAGTAGAAAGTATACAATTCCTATGGCTCTTGGGGCTATTGCTACAGGTGTAGATGGGCTATTTATCGAAACCCATCCCTATCCGCCAAAAGCAAAATCTGATAAAGCGACTGTTTTATATCTAAAAGATATTGATAGTTTTTTAAAGAAAGTTATGAAAATTAGGAAAGCATTATAATGTATACTAAGATAGTAACAGGGATTATGTGGAGCTTGCTTATTTATGAAATTTACTTAGGAATAAGTATTATTAAACAAATAAAAAAACAAGGAATGGATATATTCCGTTGATATATAAAGAGTTACATCAAAATAATAAATCCACCCTACGCTTGACACCGCACTATCAATTATGGTATAATAGTATTAGAACGTAAGGAGATATATATGTTAAAATTAAGTAAGGATATAAAGTTATTGAAATCTCTAATTTCTATTCCTTCCCCAAGTGGGTTCGAAAACAAACTTGCCAATTTAATTAGACAAGTCCTTCTACAATACCTTCCCCGAACCAGAGTTACTATTGATTTCCATAATAACGTAATTGCTACAATAAAAGGCAAATCCGATAAAATTGTAATGATAGACGCTCATTCCGACCAATTAGGATTTTTGGTAAATAATATTGATAAGGGAGGATATATATCTTTAGTTCCAATAGGCGGACATGATATTAGTTTATTACGAGGAAGAAAAGTTGTTATTTTATCTGATAAAGGAAAAATCAATGGAGTTATAGGAACG
>Ga0208902_1001013_pt1 | contig 13846 bp, 13 predicted proteins | sample AntAceMetag02UKH_FD_184767 | JGI IMG/M metagenome (GOLD analysis project Ga0208902, IMG submission 184767) | Saline lake microbial communities from Ace Lake, Antarctica - Antarctic Ace Lake Metagenome 02UKH (SPAdes) (version 2) | ecosystem: Environmental > Aquatic > Non-marine Saline and...
CGCGGGAATGAAGGTGGTGGTTGTCACGAACCAGTCGGGTGTGGCAAGAGGATTCTTTGATGAAGATTTTGTGAACTCCGTCCATGCAAGGATGGATGAAATGTTTCGGGATGAGGGCGCGTTTATTGACAGGTTTTACTATTGCCCCCATCATCCGACGGAAGGGATCGGCGAATACCGGTTGTCATGCGATTGTCGCAAGCCCGCGCCGGGGATGCCTGTAAAGGCGTCTGAAGAGCTGGGCATTGACCTGTCATCCTCCTACGTGGTGGGCGACAGTGCAAAGGATATAGAACTCGCGAGCAATGTCGGGGCCGGCGGGATACTCGTAAGAACGGGTTATGGGAGAAATCCGGCATCTTCCGATATTCATCCGGTATGTATCGCGGAGGATATTCTCGCAGCGGCACAATGGATAATGAAGGATCGGGGAAAGTGAATATCCTTATAGTTAAGCTGAGCGCCATCGGCGACGTCGTCCACACCCTGCCATCCCTCGCGGCGCTCAGAAGATGTTATCCCGAGGCCCACATTACCTGGGTAGTGGAGGAGGCCTCATCAGACCTCATCAGCAATCATCCCGACCTGGACAGGGTCATCATCTCCAGGCGAAAGCGCTGGATCGAAAACCTGAAAAAATTTGACAATGTAAAAGCAACGATTGCGGATATCCGATTGTTTGTCAGGACGCTGAGAGACCGGAAGTATGATATTGTGATCGATTTCCACGGGCTGTTCAAGAGTTCCATGATTGTTCTCCTCAGCGGCGGGAGAAGAAAGCTGGGCTATGATAGTATGCAGGAATTTTCCGGTCTCTTCCTGACCGAAAGAATTCCCGAGGACATGGAAAAACATGCCGTTGATCGCTATCTCGATTTCATTCGTTATCTCGGCGCCGATGTTGACAACTCGGAATTTAACATCATGGTAACAGAAGAAAATAAAACCAGGGTTGAATCACTTTTGAAGGCCGCCGATATTGATATTAATGAACCCTTCGTGGCAATAAATCCGGTTGCATTCTGGGATACGAAGCTCTGGGAAGATGACAGATTCGCCGGATTGTGTGACAGGATTATAAAAGAGCTGAAGTGCAGGGTCGTTTTTACCGGAGGCAAAGGTCAAGGGGGCATTGAGCGCATTCGGTCCATGATGGTTTCCCCCTCTGTAAATCTGGAGGGCCAGACAACCCTTCGGGATCTGGCATATTTATACAGCCTGTCCCGTCTGCTGATCACCACGGATTCGGGTCCCATGCACATTGCGGCGGCCATGAACACCCCGACTGTGGCGCTTTTTGGGCCTACCGATCCATCGAGAACCGGCCCGTACGGCAAAGGACACACTATTGTGCGAAAGGATATGCCCTGCAGCCCCTGCTTTTTGAAAAAGTGTGACACGAAAAGATGTATGGAAGAGATTGGTGTAGATGAAGTATTTGAGGCGGTGAAGGAAAGCATAAATCGGGCATCATAAATCGGCTATCGTACAGCGAATTTTTAATCTAAAAGGAGTAAATATGACCATAAGCAAAGAATTATTTGATATTTTGGCTTGTCCAAAATGCAAGGGAGAAATTTACCTTAATGAAGCGGAGGACGGACTTATCTGTGATAACTGCAAACTGATGTACAGAATTGAAGATGGTATACCAATTATGCTGATTGATGAGGCCAAGAAACTTGATTGAAATGCCTTCCTCAATTATTTACAATTATGATCTTTTAACTTCGCTTGTCTATTTAACTCGCCCAGTTTTGCGTATTTGAAAAACTTGTTGATCGAATCTGTAATGGAGAGGGTAAGTCCCTGTGGCCCGTCAAGGACGCCAAGCTTTAAGAAGTAATTCTGAAAAAACGCCCAATTCGCCCTGAATATGGCTGACCAGACTGTCGCCTTTTTGCCTTCAGCAAAGGCCTCCTGAGCACCCAGTGTGGAATAGTGATCGATCTTGATCAGAATCCTGCTCAGATCGCTCTCTGTAAAATGTTCTATGGGTGCATCCAGTGCTTTCACCTGTCCGCTGACTTCCACCGACTCATGGACAGTGGCCGGGGTCATTCGACCGTAATCCTTTTGAAAAAGCCTGACAATCCGATTCCCACCCCACAGATGTTTGATCCAGCGCCCCTGGAACCAGTTGTTCCGTGGGAAACTGTAACCGGCTGCATCATCCGCTTTCCTTAACACAATATCTTCAATAACCAGGGCGGTTTCATGCGGAATGCGCTCGTCGGCATCGAGAACAAGCACCCACCGGTGTTTACACTGATCAATGGCAAACTGCTTTTGAGGGCCGAAACCCTGCCACCTCTCGATAAATACATCGCATCCGAAGTCGGATGCAATCTTTACCGTATCATCTAAACTGTCGGAATCCACCACCACAACCTGATCCGCGAACCGGACACTCTCAAGGCAGGCAGGGATATTCTCTGCTTCATCCTTTGTGATGATAGCCACTGAAAGAGGTATCGTTTCATTCATTGTTTGATAAAACCCCCTGAATCATGTTATAGGCGCAGCAATATATCACAGTTGTAACTTGATTAAAACAGTGAATCATCGGCCTGTTGCGTGAAACAGTTAATGATATGTTGGTTAGCGATATGAAAACAAAATTGACAGAGATTCTCCATGATGCAAAGGCAACTATTTGGACGGGCACCGGTCATCATTTGAAAAAGATTGAGGAACATTTAAAAATCCTTGACAAGATCCTCATTCAAACCGATAGCGTTACCCATTACACTAATGGGTTTGAAAAAAAGTATTATGGGTCTTGCAACCAGATAGATTTTGTTCATCCTGAGACTTATTTATATGTTCTGAAAGATGTATGGGTTGTCGGCTCTGAAGGCCGTCTGTTTTTTGAGCCTGATCAGCTATTTTCCGTATGCTCATCAATCAAAGGCCTCGAAGAGCGGAAAATTCGGCGACCGATAAAATTATTTGCCCAGGTCATTGAAGAACCGGTCTTTATTCTTTCCAGTCGAGCTCCCGGCAACAGGGGGCACTTCCTGATAGAGCATCTTCCCCGTTTGGTGGCAAGCATGGATGTGATAAAACGATTTGGGGGATGCAAAATTCTGGTCACCCCCATGCACCGAAAGTGGCAGGCAGGGTATCTTCACAAACTGGGGATTGCCGATTCAGAGATAATAGAAGCCAGCATAGGATCAGTGTTTTGCAAGAGAGCTCTGTACATCCCCACACTGTGCGAAGGAGAAATGGCTACGGCCAGTCGTGAACAGTATTACCAATTTATGCGCAGACACTTTATCGACAGCCAAAGCTCCCCCGGCAAAGGCTTGCCCATATTTCTAAGCCGTAAAGATGCTCCTGATCGAAAACTCGACAACGAGGATGCCATTTTTTCGATCGCGCAAACATTTTTCCCGGAAATGAAGCGTGTTGTCATGGCGGCGTTAGCCTTGGATGAACAGATCAGATTGTTTCGAGACGCCCCTGTTATTATCGGACCGCACAGTCAGCCGTTTCGTGATATATTATTTTCCAGCAATGCATTGGTCATTCAACTGATACAAGGTTTTCGAGGCACATCAAACCAATATTATCAATGGGCTCAGAATTACAACTATGTGGGGAGTCTTGGGGGAAATTCATGTCTCCCCTTGTTCAGCGAAATCGAGTTTAATACAAACAGTGACTGGATCTACCCTGAGGATAAATTCGAGAAGGATATGTCCCAAGTAATATCGTTACTGAAGGAACAGAAAACAGTTTCCCATGAAATCTAAATCCCCTTCAAAAAATAATGATAAGGTGGTCGTTGCCAAAGTGACGGGCGGTTTAGGCAATCAACTCTTTATTTATGCCGCGGCAAAACGGTTGTCGGTTATGAACGATGTTCCTCTTAAGCTCGATACAAGTTCAGCGTACACAAAAGATGGATATAACAGGTCTTACAGTCTGAACCATTTTCGACTAAATGCGGAGTATGCTAGTGGCGAGGACGTATATACATTAGACTTGGGAAGCAGGAGAAATCTCAGATACCAAATAAACAAGATTCTTCCCTTTCGATACAAGTGTTTTATAAGGGAAAATAAACTTTTTGATCCGCGTTTACTTACTTTGAAAATAGCCGGCGAGGTTTATTTGGATGGATATTGGCAGGATGAAAACTATTTCAAAGATATTGAAACTACCATCAGGAAAGATTTTGAGATAATTTCGCCTCATGATCACATAAATATCCAACTGGCAAAAGAAATGTATGAAACAAACGCTATTTGTTTGCACGCAAGGCGTTTAAAGTATGAATATTTATTACCGACTGAATATTATGACCTGGCAATAAAGCATATAATAAAAAAAGTTCCAAGCCCCCATTTTTATTGCTTTTCAGATGATATGGAGTGGATTAAAAACAACATAACAATAGATTGTCCGGTCACTTATGTTTCACATAATAATGAAACCAAAGATTATGAAGACTTGTGGTTAATGATGCAGTGTAAACATTATATCATTGCTAACAGCACATTCAGTTGGTGGGGTGCATGGCTGAACCCTGATGCTTCTAAAATGATTATTTCACCAAAAAACTGGGGGTACCGCGCCGCTGTCCCAGAAGATTGGATAGTTTTATGATGTTAATCGACTTTCTGCTTTGATGGTTTTTGTTTTATTAAGGAACAACGATATGAGGAGTTATGATTAGAGTAAAATTAACGATGCCATACTGGCCTATAGAACGACAGTCTCCGAATCATAGTGGAATTTGGGGCAACTGCCATTTTATAATTAACCAGCAAGTGCCAGAGTGTGACTATTGGGTTGTATGTGAGAGTCTTATTAATTCTGAAGAAGCTTTATGCCCGAAAGAGAATACCATTCTTATCACTCATGAGCCGCCTACATTAGGCAAGTATAGGACTCTTTTTTTAAAACAGTTTGCTACAGTTATAACTTGTCATAAAAACATCAGGCATAAGAATCCTGTTTTTCAGCAACAGGGACTACCCTGGCATGTCGGAAGAAGACAGAGGAATCACGTAAATTTGTCTTGGTCGAAGGATTACGATGAGCTGGTTTCCATCGATTTGCCCGATAAAAACAAAGAAATCTCAGTTATTTCTTCATCGAAAGATGGTACTGTCGGGCATAGACAGCGGCTTGAGTTTATAAGAATTTTGAAAGATTATTTTGGAGAAAGGATAGATATATTTGGGCGTGGCATCAACGAAATCGAGGATAAATGGGACGCCCTTGACAGATACAAATATCATATTGCCCTTGAAAACAGTGTTGTAGAAGATTACTGGACGGAAAAGTTGTCCGACGCATATCTTGCCGGATGTTATCCAATATATTATGGATGTCCGAATATTGAGAAATATTTTGACATATCTTCTCTTGCCAGAATTAATATAACTCAATCTGACCCAGTAATTTCCGGTTAGGTTTTTGCATATAAGCGCCAGTCATTCTGTTCTTTGAAATTTTGTAAGCTCTCTGCATTGGAATCAGTACTGAAAGCTGAGTCGCGCAGCTCATTCTGAATCTGAATGCGCAGTTGCCGCACCCTCTTGATGGAAACCTTTTCTTTATGCTGGTCGTAACAATAGATCGCAAGCAGCAGATAGGTTATTAAGCCCGCAAGGATCTGAACCATAAGACCATGCCTGCTCCTGGCAATCAAGTGATAAACCTTGAGATGTCTTTTCCACCATGCGAAAAAGTTCTCTATATCCCATCTGAGTTTGTACGCCTCTGCTATCTGTTCCGCTGACAGGTCATAACGGTTTGTGGCAATCCAGTAGTTTACGCTGTCAATCTCATAACCGACAAGCCGAAGTTCTTTCTCAGTCTGATTTGTTCCGGCAGTGCCAAGCCTGACAACAGCATCATAAAAGACAATACTGTCAGGATCTACATGATTGGTCCTTATGACAGTCTTCCTTGTATTGGCCCTGATACGGCAGATAAAGAATTTATTCTCTTTCTGCCACAGATCAAAGCTTTTGTGACACTGGTATCCACGATCAGTAACACCTGTATCTCCGGGAGAGAGTATCTGGCTTACAAATGGCCTTTCAGCACCATTACCTTCGGTGAAGAAGATCTTTCTCGGAATACACCTGTTCAGATCGAAACCGACATGAACCTTTACTTTTTTGGCTCCCTTCCTGTAGTCGGCCCAATACATGGAAAGAGTTGCGTCGATCAGAGAACCATCGATAGCGACAAGGTTTCCGAGCTCAGGGTGACGATTTGGCAGGATCCCTGCAGCCTGTTCCTGCAGAGCTTTAAAGACATGCATAAACTGATCGATACCTCTTGAATTGGTGGCCTCTGAGAAACTGCTTTTTTTGATGCCGTCTTTGGGCGCTATCTGACTGCGTGCAAAATTGTCTTCTTCAAGCACCTGCAGCAGATGTTGCGCAGATGTATGCTCTTCGAGGTGAAAAAATACCAATGCCCTGAGATGTTCGTCAAAACTCATCTGCAACGGTCTGTCTCCCCTTGATTCAAGCGGCGTCATGGTGGTCATTGTATTGCGAACCGGTTTATAGAGTGTATTGAAGGATGGCGCATAAACTTTCCTTCGTGGGTAAAAAGTGCGTGGCATATTGCTAACCTCCTGATATTACTATTAATATCAGGGCGCGCCCACACTGCCAGCCAAATGTCAAGTAAAAAAGTGACTTAATATGCTGATTTTATAACTTATTCATATGCAAAAACCTAACCGGAAATTACTGAATCTGACCAGGCAATTCATATTATAGAATCATGTCTTAAAGAATATAGATATGAAAATGCACAGCGGCATATTAAAGATGCAAGGAAAGACATTCTCAATAAATACAATGTTTTTCCGATGGTTTACAGCCTCATCAATGAAAACCGACGGAATTTAGATACTGCAAAATATGTTAAAATGAAAATGCTGACAAGATATGCCAAACCACTTTCTTTCTTGATCAGGGACATGGCTAACAAGTATAATTCAATAGGTTTTAAATTCTAGCTTCTAAGCGATCCTTCTCACGATTTCAGTCTTAATCTGCTTAGAGATAAGGAAAGTATGATAATGTTAAATACTTGCAAAAAAAACTTTATAGCAAACTTTTTTGAGAAACTACGCGATAAGAAGCAATATCGTAAGTGGGAAGCCGCTAAAAGTCCATTCCCCCCCCCAGATTGCATAAGACATTTAATTAAAGAGAGGCGTATCAGAGAATATAACGCTTGGATTGAAGCCGGGAAACCAGTTCCGCCTCCTAATCTTATGAAGCAAATGATAGTAAAAGAGTATGCTAAAAAATACCAGACCAACATCTTTATTGAAACTGGAACGCTCATGGGCGAAATGGTAGACGCTTGCGCCAGTATTTTTGATCAGATATATTCTATAGAACTCAGCAGAGATCTCTTCTCAGGAGCACACAATAGATTTTCAAATCAAAAACACATTTCAATAATGTACGGAGACAGCATCGATGTTTTGCCAGAAATTTTAGCGAAGATTGAACAACCTTGCCTTTTCTGGCTTGATGCTCATTATTCCGGCGGGGTTACTGCTAAAGGAAAGAAGGAAACCCCAATTTTGCAAGAGATACAGTATATATTAAATCATGATATAGATCGCCATATTATTCTTATAGATGACGCAAGATGTTTCAACGGCCAAAATGATTATCCAACAATACAGGAACTAAAAAATATAATTTTGTCTCATCTTCCTGACTGGCTTTTTGAGATCGATAATGATGTAATACGTGCAGCTAAATGCAATGTCTCTCAGAGCAAATAACATTTGATCTTTTAAAGAAAGATCATAACTTGGGTCCATATTAGATTTTTTTTTGCAATTACATATGAAAGAAAATATTATCCATTGTATAGGTGATAGCTACGCCAGTTTTTTTTCAGGCCACAATGAGATGCAACCGCGATGGCCGGACAAAGCAAAAATCGCTATCCCACTCTTTAGGGCTTATCGACTGGGTGCGGTAGTTGCATACAATCTTTGCAAGGCGGGAGCCAAAACTCAAGGCAGAGAAAAGCTTTTTGCCGTCCTTGCGGGTCTCCCACAAAATTCTATCGTTCTTCTTTGCTTCGGTGAAATAGACTGTCGCGTACATATGATCAGGCAAGCGGAGATGCAAAATCTTGATGTGTCAGAAATTGCTAAAGAGTGCGCACAGCGATATTTTTCCGTTATAAAGGAAGTACATAATAAGAATTTTGATGTTGTTGTCTGGGGTGTAATTCCTTCTTCGCGCCAAGACTACATTACCTGTAAGGAATTCCCCGCCTATGGCACAACAGCTGAGAGAAACAAGGCTACTTTTAGCTTCAATGCCGCCCTTAATGAGTTGTCACAGGCAGAGCATATAAAGTTTTTGTCCCTTTTTGACGAGCTGCTGGATGAAGAAGGCAACACCAATCAATATTACTACGGCGACAGCATTCATTTATCTCAAAGAGCCATGCCACTGGTCGTAAACAAGATTCAACAGCTTTATCCCGAAAAGAAATTCCCTCTTTTTCATGCCACCATTCTGAATATTCTGTCTGATGCCATGCAAATGCAGATATTCCGTTCACTCTCGCTTTTAAGGGCATACCATAAAAAGATTAAGGAGAATATTCAGGGTTTAATCAAGCGTATGAAGAATATTGCGCCCTAAAAAGGTGAAGTCAATTAACTTCAAGCGAAAATGTTATGAAGTGGTTAAATATCTACAGCAACTTAGCGAACAAATAGATATCTATGACCGTTTTGGATTAGAATTTTGGGCAATGCATCGGCATCTCAAGACATGAGGTAACCCCTGATACCGACGCGGCCGAGATTTGAGAAAGGATGTGCGAGGTTATGCATACACTATTCGAGAAGCTTTTCCCTGAAATATATAAAAATATGCATGCATTCACCATTCCCTGGCGCAGGGCAACGAGTCTATCTGACAATCAGGTGTATCCGGATATATGCCTTCAAGCCAGCAATGATGCTAGATATTTCGAGAACTTCCGCAGGAATAAGGTATACAACGAAATCCTTGAACATGTTTCAGAACAGCAAGGCGGAGAATACCTTGATCTTATCAAGAAAGATGCTGATATCTTCAGCACAATGGATACTTTCAAAGAAAACGACAAATACGGAAATCCGAGAGTATTCCATTATCCCTCTATCGGGACGATTTCACCCACTACGTTACGATACATAAAAGTGCTCGCCGACTTAAAGGCTCTTTTTGGAACAATGGACAATTTAAATATCGTTGAAATTGGCGCGGGATACGGCGGGCAATGTAGAATCATCAGCAGCTATTTTAAACCCGACACATACTGTTTGATTGATATTAAGCCCGCCCTCATGCTCGCCAAAAAATTCCTGGATCAGTACACAATTCATTCGTCTCTGATCTATAAAACAATGGATGAGTTACAGGACAAGGAGTATGATTTACTTATTAGCAATTATGCTTTTACTGAACTGCCAAGGCAACTACAGGACATCTATCTCGAAAAGAGTATCCTGTGCTCTCGGATGGGTTATATTACCTATAATGCAATTACCCCCCCAAAGTTCAGATCCTATAGCAAGGAAGAGCTGATCGACATAATCCCTCATTCAGAAATACGGGAAGAGATTCCCCTGACGGATCCCAATAATTGCATTATCGTGTGGGGTGTGAATCGCTGAACTGTCGAAAAATATTCTTAATCCGTTTTGCTTTCCGATAGGTTAGGCATTTGTAGACGATATGAAGAGAAGGACGTTTCCTCCACAAGCACCTGAAAGTATCCTTGTCATTGCAACACGTCGTATAGGGGATGTTATCCTGACAACCCCCCTGATCAGGTCGCTTTGTCATGCCTACCCGGATGCACGGCTCGATGTCGTTGTTTTTAAAGGAACGGAGAATTGTATCTCCGCGAACAAAGACATCGATGCGATTATCACGATTGCGGAAGGGGCACCTTTTCGAGAACAAATCAAAACGATTTGCACACTATTTCGGAGGTATGACCTCGCAATTTCAACACTTCCCGGTGACAGGCCGACGTTTTACTCTTTGATTGCAGGGAAGATCAGCGTAGGGTTTGTGGAAAAAGGACGCAAGCTTTCGTGGCAGCGATTATTGCTGGATAAATATGTCCTATTTGACAACCGCGAAACCCATACCGTCACTATGAACCTGTCTCTTCTCAAGCCGCTTGATGTCAGGCCCCTCCTGGAAGTCACCATCTCCTGGGCAGGAGAGGACGAAGTACAGGTCAACAAGCTGCTTCCTTTTGACATTGCCGGGGAACCGTATGCCGTTTTACATGTGTATCCCATGTTCTCCTATAAGAGGTGGCATGATGCAGGATGGGAAGACCTCGTTCGCTGGCTTGACGCGAAGGGGTTACGAACGGTGCTGACAGGGAGCAATTCACCGGAGGAGCGAGAATATGTCGCTCGTCTCTGCCGATCACTGCCATATAATAGCATCAATGTTGCCGGCGCACTGAGCCTGAGCGGGGTCGCTTACCTGTTAAGCAAGGCAAGCGTGTATATTGGACTTGACACATCTGTGACGCATATGGCATCAGCCTTGGGGATTCCAACAATCGCAATGTATGGGCCGACCAACCCCGTCAAATGGGGACCAATGCCGAAAGAGACTTCTTTTTCGGGCAAAAGTCCCTATGAGAGGAAAGGGTCTCAGAAAATAGGGAATGTCTTTCTTTTGCAGGGAAGGGGTGAGTGCGTCCCGTGTCATGAAGAAGGCTGTGATCGAAATATAGAAAGCCTCAGCAGGTGCCTCCAAGACATACCGGCAGCCGATGTGATTGAGGCCGTAGAAACAATGCTGACGAGAAATAGGTAACCGGCAGCAAATAAATATATGATGATAAGATGATATTATGAAGGGAAAAACTCCTGAAAGAAATCGATGGTTCATTATTGCCCATTGTTTTAATGCGGATGGAGTAGCCGCAAGTCAGACAATAACTGACAGGTTACCGTATTTTACAAACAGAGGGCTTGAGTTTGTCATCCTGAGCGCTCCCACGGGAATAAAAGATACGCGACTCTCTCATTATCAGGTAATATCTCCGGCTCCTTCCGGTCTTCGGTATGAGATGAGATTTATCATAAAAAATAAGGTAAAAAATAAAACAGCACAAAGTATACTAAAAGGCATATCTACCATTCTCTGTCTCCCCTTTTACCTCGTAGAAAAAATCTTTCTTCAATTTGACAGTCAGTGGTCGTGGTTTTTGAGTGCGTCTATTAAAGGTAGCCGACTAATAAAAAAATATCGCCCCGCGATGCTGTATTCAACCGCAGGACCGCCAACCACACACCTGGCCGGCTATATACTGCATAAAATCTATGGTCTTCCATGGATGGCGGAACTTCATGACCCCCTGATACTCGATGACCAGCATCCCCGATGGCATAAGTATTACTTTAACAGGTTTGTCGAGAAGATAGTATGCAGTAATGCTTCAGTAGTCGTGTACTTCACAAATCGGGCATTGAAGAACGCCAACAGGCGTCATCCGATAAAGAACAAGGCCATTGTGGTAAGGCCTGGCGCGAACCCACCGGATTTTCACAGTGTCAGCTATAACAAGACGGATAAAATACATTTCGGTCACTTTGGGTCACTTGATAAAACAAGAAATCTGGAGGTGCTTATCAGGGCTTTTTATGAATTAATCAGGCAAAAGCCGGATTTAGAAAGGCGCATAATTCTTGATGTATATGGTTGTGAGTTAGATGCTGTTTCGCGAAAGGCACTTAATAAATACCCTCTGGGAGAAGTACTGGTTGAGCATGGCAGATTGGAATATGATCCGGAAACCGGCAAATCCGGAAGGCAGCAGATTATGGAAGCTATGAAGAGTATGGATGTACTTGTGGTATTACACGGGGGTGAGGGTAGTGTCTGTTATGAATATATTCCTTCGAAACTATATGAATATTTACTGACCGGACGTCCCGTTTTAGGACTGGTTGAAACGGGTACAGAACTGGAAGGGTTCTTGATTGAAAACAACCATGCGTCTGTTGATAAAAATGATGTCTCAGAAGTTAAGAACGCCATCGAATCGTATGTCGATAAGTGGGATACAGAGGGATTGGATGACAATCAGGCCGCATCGCCTTTTACGGTCGAGGCAACGGTAGACAAACTGATGTCTGCGGTTTCTGAGATTGATGCTGTTGCCTGAACCTGTGTTAATCAATTCATCCCTTTTTTTGATTGTCGTATGAAATTAACGCTATGGAGCATAAGACAAAAAAGATCGTTTTGTTTTGCAAGTCTTACGGCAAGGACATGCTCCGAGCACGCCGCATGGCCGAAAGCGTGCACCGCTTCAACACGGACAACGTTCCTCTGTACATGAGCGTGCCGGCATCCGATCTGAAGCAGTTCAAACAATGGTTCGGGAACATCCCCTGCCATTTCATTACCGATTATGAGATACTCGACAAGAGTCGCCAGATTTACGGTCAGCTACCCGGGCGGTTTCCCCCTCACCTGCTGCAACAATTGATAAAGCTTGAATTCTGGCGAATGGGTTTGTGCGAGAATTACGCCTGGCTCGATTCCGATTCGTATTTTATCAGGAATTTTTCACGCTCAGACTTCCTGCATGATGAAACCCATCCCTACACGGTTCAGCATGATCTTAAGGACCTCCGGGATTTTGCCGCAAGATGTAATAAACCTAAAATCATCAGCGATTTTGAAGAAATGGCACAAACATTTCAACAGATATCAGGCAGGTCCGGTTTTTGTTTCGATTTCGGCCCATCTCCAGTGGTGTGGTCAACTCACGTCTTAAAAAGTCTACATGAAGAGTATCTACCAAAAGAAAAAAAGAGCATATATGAATTACTCGAGGAATATCCGTGTGAATTACAATTGTATGGTGAGGCTGTTCACAGAAGTAACAAGATACCGATCCTGCCCATTGGGCCGCTCTTTAAGGTGTTTCACTATGCGGAACAATTCTATGAATCTCAAATGATGGGAGAATCTGAATATTCCATATCAAAAGAATATTTGGGGATAGTAATGCAATCAAACTGGAGCACGGCAAAAAAAAGAAAAACAATTTTCGATAGAATAAGAAAGAGGCTCCATAAAAAGAATTAATCACAGACACACCGCGCCTTCCTTTTCTATCGAAGTGACAGCAGACAAACCGATAGTTGCTGTATCTACATTGATGCTGGTGCCTTAACCAGCAGGCAGGATAGATCCTTGATATGAAATATAAAGCAAGTGTAATCATCGTTAATTATAACAACTACAGGGCAACAACCGGGCTCTGCCTTGACAGCTTGTTGAAGGACAGGGGTGTTGAAAATGTAGAGATTATAATTGTCGATAACGCCTCGAATGACGATAGCCCTTTTTTAATGCAACAACACACCAAGGATCTGAAAAATGTAACGCTACTCCTTAATAATGAAAACAGGGGATTTGCCGGTGGCAACAATGATGGTGTTGCCCATGCAGAGGGAGAAGTTATAGTCCTTCTTGGTAGCGACACAATCGTGCCATCGGGGTCAATCGGGAAAATATGCACGTATGTAAAAAGTGCTGACCGGGAAATGCTGCTTGGACCCATAACGAATGAAGCCGGAAATGAACAAAAAATATTTGTGCCAGCTACACGTGCCTCGGATATTCTCCGTGAGGGGACACAGTGGCGTGGCCGCCCAGATGGACATTTCTTTAAGGCTGGTCGTTTGGATTTTTTTTGCGTATCAATGTTGAAAAGTACCTACGAGGAGTTGAATGGTTTGGATGAGGACTTTGGCCTTGGGTTTTATGAAGATTATGATTTTTCA
>Ga0208902_1001014_pt1 | contig 13821 bp, 9 predicted proteins | sample AntAceMetag02UKH_FD_184767 | JGI IMG/M metagenome (GOLD analysis project Ga0208902, IMG submission 184767) | Saline lake microbial communities from Ace Lake, Antarctica - Antarctic Ace Lake Metagenome 02UKH (SPAdes) (version 2) | ecosystem: Environmental > Aquatic > Non-marine Saline and Alkaline...
CAAAATCAGCGACCCTACTTCGGGATACCGCGCCCTCAACAAGCGGGTTCTTGCCTTTCTTATGAATGATTTCTTCCCATATGATTACCCGGATGCAGATGTTATTGTACTGGTGCACCGCGCCGGCTTCAAGATCAGGGAATTGCCTATGGCTATGCACGATAGGGCTACCGGCACGTCGATGCACAGTGGCCTGAGGCCGGTTTATTATATCTTTAAAATATTTCTTTCCATGTTGATGACGCTGCTTAGGAAGAAACCTTCTTTGTCGTAAAAGAGCCCTTTTATAAATTTGGAGGATTTATTGTTATGTTGCCAAGACAAAAAGTAGTTATGATAATCATATGTATCTCTATATTCATCATAATTCTCGATTTGGTGAGACGCAGAAGATTGAGGGAGGAATATTCCTGGTTATGGCTCCTAACCAGCTCGGCATTATTTGTTCTGGTGCTTCAATATAGCTGGCTTGAGCTTATCACTGAGGCTATGGGTGCGGTCCTTCCTACCACGACATTATTTATTGGTGCGTTAGTATTCCTTATGTTTCTTTCAATACAGTTTTCTGTAAGAATATCAAGGCTGACTGATCAGGTAAAAAATATGGTGCAGGAGAATGCGCTACTCAGAGAGAAGATAGAAGAAATAAAAGATGACAAAGGAGGGTTGGTGGATGGATAAATCTTATAGTAAACTAAACTTTAGGCACTTTAGATCACTTTAGGCATTTTAGGCACTTCAAGTCCTATGACTTCTATCTTTCTTGCAAATGCCCCTTATTCCTTAAATGAAAGGTATGGCAAATTGGCTCCGGTGGGGGCTACGCTACCGCACCTGGGGCTGCTCATGTTGGGAGCAGTTCTGCGTAAGGCAGGCCATAGGGTTCGAATTATAGATGCCTCAGCCCAAGGGCTGAGTTATGAACAAACCCTTACGAAAGCTAAAAGATTTGAACCCGATATCATTGCGCTGACTGCGGTAACACCCTCAATCATCAAGACGGTCAAATTAGCTGAAATGATGAAGCGGGAGTTTCCGACGGTGCCTATTGTTATAGGCGGCCCTCATTTCACCGCTGTTCCGGAGCCGACACTGCTGGATTATCCTGTTTTTGACTACGGTGTTGTTGGGGAGGGGGAGAATACCCTAAAGGAATTGGTTGAGACTCTTTCTGCTGATAAAACTCCGTTGGATGTATCAGGTGTAGCATTTCGCGAAAATGGCAAGGTTATATTTGGCGCCCCGCGGCCGGTTATTAAAGATCTCGATTCCCTCCCCTTCCCGGCATGGGATCTTTTGGATGGTTTTCCAAGCCGTTATCATCCGGCGCTTTTCAAATACCAGAAACTTCCCTCAACGCATGTCATATCTGCGAGGGGTTGCCCTAATAAGTGTATTTTTTGTGATACCTCTGTATTCAGCCATCAGATCCGTTTTCACGGTGCCGAATACGTATTGGAAATGATTGGTTGGTTAGTAAAGAATTTTGGACTAAGGGAAATCATTTTTGAGGATGACCAGTTTCTTATAAAAAAGGGCCGGGTGGCAGAGATATGTGAAGGTTTGTTGAAGGCAAACTGGGGAATTTCCTGGTGTTGCAGCGGGAGGGTAAATTCGGTCAATGATATTGAGTTGTTAAAACTGATGAAACGGTCAGGCTGCTGGCAGGTCAGTTATGGGATTGAGTCAGGGAGCCAGGAGATTCTCGATTTTGCCAAAAAGGGCATTACGATCGCACAGATTATAAATGCAGTACGTTTAACCAATAAAGCCGGAATTTTGAGTAAGGGTTATTTTATATTCGGGCTGCCTCGAGAAACCGAACAGAGCATGAGGAATACCGTTAATTTCGCCAAAAGCATCCCTTTAAACGATATGAGTGCCTTCATCTTGACCCCGTTCCCAGGCTCGGAGATGTTTGATATTGCAGAACAGCATGGCACGGTGGAAAAGGATTTTGAAAAGATGAATCTCCTCGATGTGGTTTATGTGCCAAACGGCTTGTCAAAGGAAAAGCTCCTTGATTTCCAGAGACGTTTTATGTGGGAATTTTACATGAGACCGAGAATCATAGGAAATTATATTATCAGGATATTAAAAAATCCTACGAATCTCCTTAATATGTTGAGGGCTTTTAAGGGGTTTGTTGCATATTCATTAGGGTTTGGTAAATAGACCCTAACGTTGCAAAAATCGAGGATGCCACAGATATTAGACGTCGAGGGTGAAGCTGTAGTCCTTTACCGCGAACCCTCGACAACACAGTAGATGTGGTATCTTCGGCTTTCCCGAAGGGTAAATAAAATGGCCGTCTTTGCCTGTTTTCAGGATGGCACATTCAGTGGATTCCAGGAATGAATCAAAAATTAAAAAATAAGCTGTATTTATAGTCTTTAAACCTGATGAACTCGTAAAAAGTCAGAAAGCACCCGTTATTGTCATTCCCGTGAAAACGGGAATCCAGTAACATCAACTGCTTATGGACTCCCGCTTTCGCGGGAGTGACGACCTTGGAGACTTTTTGCGGGCGCATCAAACCTGGTTTGCCATTTTATTTATGCAACCAAGGGGTAGAATAAGGGGCTGATTTCTTGAAAATATCGATTGTAACGCCATCGCTGAATCAAGGTCAGTTCATTGAGCGCACTATTCTTAGTGTGTTGAGCCAAACGGGTTCTTTTGACCTGGAATATATTATTGTTGATGGGAAATCAAAAGACGATAGCCTTGATATCATAAAAAGATACGAAGATAGATTAAGATGGGTTTCAGAGAAGGATAAAGGGCAGTCCGATGCAATCAATAAGGGTTTTGAAAAGGCTTCTGGGAATATTTTGGCATGGCTCAATTCAGATGATACCTATGAACCAGATGCCTTATCCGAGATTGCGGATCAGTATAAGAAAACCAGGTTTGACTGGTGCTTTGGAAATTGCAAAAACATCGATGAAAATGACCGCGAAATAAGAAGGGCTATAACAAGATATAAGCTTTTCGAAAGTAAACGTTATTCATATAAGCGCCTCCTTTCAAAAGATTTTATCTCACAACCTGCCGTATTCTTTACCCGAAATGTTTATCAAGAAATGGGACCTCTCGATCTAAATTGTCACTATTCAATGGATTATGATTACTGGCTGAGAATTGGGAAAAAATATTCACCCGTTTATATAAATAAGTTCTTAGCGAATTTTAGATGGCAGAAGGGGTCTAAAAACAGTGAGAATTATAAACAGGCAGCTCTCGAGACATATCTTACAGCTAGAAGGCATGCAACCTCTACGGATGTATACCCTCTATTCAGACACTATATCCATTATCTAATGTTAAATCAATTGTACAGGCTTCTTTGAAAGTGGATGGGAGTTTGGTGAATTCTTGGTGGGACGGAGCGTATTCATGTGAATAACACATTTTTGGAGGTATTTGCTTGAATGCGTGTTGGTGTTAACACTTTGTTTCTTATTCCTGGTGAGGTTGGTGGAACGGAAACTTATCTTTGCGAGACACTCCGTGCCATCGCTAAGCAGGCGCCTCAGGTGGGTCTTGTCATCTTTACAAATCGGGAAAATGACAGGTGGTTCAGTGAAATGTTAGGTGGTTATTCCCAGATTGAATTCCAGAGTCTAAATTTCCTTGCCCGGAATCGGTACATGAGAATCATCAGGGAACAAATTGAGCTCCCTGTTAGGGCAAAACTTGCACATCTCGATCTTTTGTGGTCACCGGGTTACACAGCACCCTTTATCTGCTCGTGCCCACAAGTCGTGACGATTCACGACATGCAATATAAGAGGTATCCTGAGGACTTAAGATTCGTTCCGAGACTTGTGACCGATATTGTGGTTCGCATTTCTGCACGGCGGAGCAGCGCTGTAATAACAGATTCAGCTTTTTCGAAAAGTGAAATTGTCAGGCAAACACCCACTCCACCCGAATCGGTTCAGGTTGTCCATTTGGGCGTCGGTCGTAGGTTTGCAGAAGGGCCTTCACAAGAGGCTATCGGGAAGAACATCTCCCATATTGTGGATGCCCACCAGGGCTATATCCTGTGCGTGGCGAATAGCTACCCTCATAAAAATGTGCATAGCCTTGTCACCGCTTTTGGCCGGATCTTTTCAGATATTCCCCATCAGCTCGTAATTTTGGGCAGGCCTGGGCTGGGTGAAGAGTGTCTCCAGAAGGCCCTGGAAACATTGCCGCAATCTGGGAGAGTCACACGGCTGAGTCATGTGTCGAGGGATGAGTTGATTGCGCTCTATCAAGGTGCTTCTTTGTTTGTTTTTCCCTCACTTTATGAAGGCTTTGGGCTCCCGGTTCTTGAAGCTATGATGGCCGGAGTTCCTGTGGTAACAACTCGATGTGGATCGATTCCTGAGATTGGAGGCGATTCTGTCCTCTACTTTGATCATAATAATCAGGCTGACCTGGCCAAAAAAATTTGTGAAATGTTGGACTTAAACTTGGGTCAAGAGATGGCCTGGATCCGACGTGCTGCACTTAGGGCTGCTAAATTTACGTGGGAGCGCACTGCTGAGGAAACCGTAAGATGTTTTGAAGATGTGCTGTAGGCGGAGAAAATGGAGAGAATGAGATGTATTCTGATGGTATTTTTCAACCGCAATAAAATTATGTGATAGAAGTAGAATGGACTCATTTCGCGAGGTTGTGGCTCCTAAAGGGGAATTATGTTTCCATTGAGCACATCTCAAAGGGTTGCAAAAAATATTCTTTCAGTTGCTTTCGCCCAGGTTGGCGGCGGGTTTCCCCATTTTCCTGGTTTGAACTGCTAAGCGGTTTGCCCCTACATTTATTCTGGAGGCCAAGAAACCTGTATCGATACGAATGATGGCAAAGAAAGCACCATTTTCCCAACAAAGTATTACCCTTCGCCCTTTAAATAGCATATGTGTCCCTTTTGATACAAAGGCGATGCATAATTGAAAAGGATATATGAAAAATCAAACCTGCAGGATTTGTAATAGTAATACTGATAAAATGTTTGATGCTAAAATAATGAATAAATATAGTATAGATTATTTCTATTGCAGTAATTGTGGATTTTTACAGACGCAAGCACCTTACTGGCTGGAAGAATCGTATAAGCATTCTATAAATTTAGAAGATACCGGGATACTTCATAGAAACGTTAGGCTGTCCAAGATAACTTCTTTATTATTATTCTTTTTGTTCAAGAAGAATGATAAATTCCTTGATTTTGCAGGAGGATATGGGCTTTTCACAAGACTGATGAGAGACCGGGGCTTAGATTTCTACTGGCATGATCCATATACGCGAAACCTTATGGCTAGGGGTTTTGAGTATGATGATAACAGTGGCCCTGTTTCTTTAATTACGAGTTTTGAATGTTTTGAACATTTATGCAACCCAATAAAGGAAATTGAACAAATGTTAAAAATTACTAATAATATCTTATTTACAACATTCCTTTTGCCTAAGAAACTTCCTAAGCCAAAAGAATGGTGGTACTACGGCTTGCGCCACGGACAACACATTTCTTTTTACTCAAGAAGAACGCTGAGGTATTTGGCCGCTAAATTTGATTTGGAACTATATACAAACGGTAGAAACATTCATTTTCTAACAGAAACCAAAATTGGACTTATTTCATTTAACCTCATTGTTTTATCAGGATATATGAACTTTGATTTTGTTACCAAAATCAGATTTAAAAGTAAAACGGCATCTGATAGAGAATATTTAATTAGCAATAAGAGCTAGAATTATAGCCACTGCCAATTATCAAGTTAGTGCCATTCACGAAGGTTAATTTTGTCTGGAAGCATTTCTCTTTCACAATCTATAGAGAGTTTCCTGGAAGATTGTTGTCCCAAAAGGGTAGCACTTTGGATATGCGTCAATCATGGATAAAGGTAGGATTATAAAAAACACCGCCGCATTGTTTTTGGGGAATGGGATAGGGAATTTGCTATCGTTTTTCCTGATGGTAGTTATAGCGAGATCACTTGGAGATGTGGGAGTCGGGCAATATTCATTTATTTTTGCGTTTGGATCGTTAATAGTCCTGCTTGGCAATCCGGGACTGGAATACCTTATTGTCAAGGAGGTGCCTGCAGACAAAGGGCTACTCGCAACATACGGGGGTAATATTCTATCTCTGAAAATAATTCTTGCAGTTTTGGCAGTATCCGTGACTGTGGTCTTGGCATTGTTTGTAAATAAGTCTCAAGTAGTGATCTATAGCCTCTTGATTGTGTGTGTTATCTATGGACTTAATGTTGTGGGCTTGACATTCTCAAGCATCCTTCACGCTAAAGAAAGAATGGACCTGACATCCTTGGCAGAAGTTGTAGAACGAATCATAGCCTTAGGATTGGGTGTTATAGTCCTGTATCAAACTCGGTCTGTTCTCTACCTGGTTTTGGTACTGTTGTTTTCGAGGGTCGTAAGGGAAATTCTATATTTCTATTTCTCAAACAGGTATTTTAGGCCAGTGCTTCGTAGAGATTGGCTAATATGGAAACAGCTTTTTATCAAATCAGTTCCGTTTAGCCTAAGCATATTTTTTTTATATATCTATTATAGAATTGATACTGTCATGCTGTCTTTGATGGTAAACGACCAGGTAACAGGATGGTATAATGCCGCGTACAGATTGGTTGATGTGGTGAATTATATACCTTTCCTGATCGTGACCGCTATTTTGCCGCCTATGGCGCGATCCTCGAAGAAAGACAAGGAACTGCTGAGAGATCTGTTCAATCGTTCATTGAGATATCTTATCATATTGGCCGCGCCAATCGGTTTGGGGACCTATTTATTGGCGCCCAGAATCATTCAATTTGTTTATGGAGAAGGATTCTCTAATGCGGCCTTTGCGCTAAAAATCTTAATTTGGGCTGAAGTTTTCGTGTTTGTCAATTATTTGGGAGGGCAGTTATTGAACGTTATTGATAAACAAAAGGCTTACACGATAATAATGGGTATAACGGCAGGCGTTAATATTTTATTAAATGTGATATTGATCCCTAAATACACATATATTGGCGCAAGCTTTGCAACCCTTGTATGTGAGGTGTTAGTATTTGTCATGGTATATCATTTTATTAGGAAGTTCTTTCTTAACATAACTATATGGCCGCTGCTCTTGCGTCCTATTCTTGCCTCTTTAATTATGGGCATTGTCATTCTAAAAATAGATTTCCTGCCTCTCTGGTATGCCGTACCAATAGGGGCAATCAGTTATTTTCTGTTGTTTTTCCTTTTGGGCGGGTTTAATGAGCACGATAAAGAAACCCTAACTGACATCCTGTCAATGTTAGGGTTGAAAAAGGCCTGACTTCCCCCAACGGATTGCCCATTGAAATTCCAAGTATCTTTATTGTTTGTTAGGTAAAAAGTCGTCTGAAAACCGAAAGGGGGGTATAAACTAAATTGAAAAAGTTATTAACAAAGCCCTCGTTTACCTTAATCGTTATTACATTTTTTACTGTAATTATTTACTCTAACATCTACCAATCCCCTTTTGTCTTTGATGATCAACCCGGTATTCAGGAGAATTTGGATATTCGCAATGTTGGGAACTATTTGTCTGTTGATAGACTGCTGAAACCCAGGGATATTGTCAACCTAACCTTTGCCCTTAATTATAGATTCGGCAAACTGAATGTTTTTGGGTATCATCTGATCAATGTCTTGATCCATATCATAAACGGGTTTCTTGTCTATTTTCTCTCCCTGACCGTTTTCAAACAGCTATCTCCCTCGTTTACTAAACCATTCAGTCGTTTGAACGGCCCTAATCCCAAGCTGAAACGGTCAACATCCAAAGAACGGCGTCAGGGAAGCAAGACAGGCCGGAAACAGAAATCCAAAAAGGCGCGATCATTGGTCCCTAACGCGCACCCCGTCTCTGTCCAATCATCAACCATCAATCTACAATCATCAATCCCATGGATGTCCTTAGTGGCGGCTTTAATTTTTGTCGCACACCCAATCCAAACGCAGGCTGTGACTTACACGGTTCAGCGATGCGCGTCCATGGCTGCGATGTTTTTTTTAGGGTCTGTTCTTTTTTATTTGAAGGCAAGGATAATGCAGCAGAGTTCGGTGGGCGGAGGTCAGGGGTCGGGAGAGAATGATCAGAGGACAGAGGACAGGGGTCATCGGTCAGGGATCAGAGGGGCTTTCGGCTCTCGGCTTTCGGCTTACTTTGGCTTATCTATTGTTTGCGGAATGCTGGCATTCCTGAGCAAGCAGAACACAGCGAGCTTACCTGGGGTGATTCTGCTTGCGGAATATCTGCTGATTGATCGGACATGGGAAGGGTGGAAGAGGAAATTCCCATGGTTTGCTCTGACGTTTGCCTTTTGGATATTTTTTGTTTTCTATGTAGCAGGGTTCTTCAGTGGTGGAATTGAGGGGCAAGGTCTGTTAGAGGATGTATCCCGGTTGACGCAGGAGACTGAAGATGGAAGCCGATGGAGTTATCTCTGCACACAATTCAATGTTTTGGTGATATACATTAGACTTTTCTTTTTACCAATCGGTCAGAATCTGGATTATCTGTACCCATTCAAAACCGGGTTCTTTGACGGTTATACCCCCCTGGCCTTTGCATTCTTAATAGGGATTATTGCCATCGGGATATGGAATATCAGAAAAAGGCCGGTTATATGTTTTGGGGTTTTCTGGTTTTTCATCACACTTTCGGTGGAATCAAGCGTCATCCCCATTCGGGATGCCCTTTTCGAGCAAAGACTTTATCTTCCTGTGTTTGGCTTTGCGATTATTGTAAGTTATTTGGTGTTTCAGTATTTATCAAAGAGACTTTCTTGGGCTGTCGCGATTTCTGTGGTCATAATTTTATGCCTCGGGACCGCCACATATTTGAGAAACAGGGTGTGGAAGGACAATATTTCATTGTGGTCCGATGTTGTGTCAAAGAGCTTCCACAACTATAGGGCAAACATCAATCTGGGGGCTGCTCTGGACAATCAGGGTCGCACAGAAGAAGCCATCGAACATTATTTACAAGCCCTGCAGTTAAAGCCTGATTATGATAAAGCACATTACAATCTGGGGTTTGCTCTGGACAATCAGGGTCGCACAGAAGAAGCCATCGAACATTATTTACAAGCCCTGCGGATAAAGCCTGATTATGTGGAAGCACATAACAATCTGGGTAATGCTCTGAACAATCAGGGTCGCACAGAAGAAGCCATCGAACATTATTTACAAGCCCTGCAGTTAAAGCCTGATTATGATAAAGCACATTACAATCTGGGTAATGCTCTGGACAATCTGGGTCGCACAGAAGAAGCCATCGAACATTATTTACAAGCCCTGCGGATAAATCCTGATTATGATGAAGCACATAACAATCTGGGTAATGCCCTCAAAAAGCGGGGTCGCACAGAAGAAGCCATCGAACATTATTTACAAGCCCTGCGGATAAAGCCTGATTATGTGGAAGCACATAACAATCTGGGTAATGCTCTGAACAATCAGGGTCACACAGAGGAAGCGATCGAACATTATTTACAGGTCCTGCGGATAAAGCCTGATAATGCGGAAGCACACAACAATCTGGGTAATGCTCTGAAAAAGCAGGGTCGCACAGAAGAAGCCGTCAAACATTATTTGCAAGCCCTGAGGATACAGCCTGATTTTGCGGAAGCACACAACAATCTGGGTAATGCTCTGAACAAGCGGGGTCGCACAGAAGAAGCCATCGAACATTATTTACAAGCCCTGAGGATAAATCCTGATTTTGCGCAAGCACATTACAATCTGGGGTTTGCTCTGGACAAGCAGGGTCGCACAGAAGAAGCCGCCAAACATTATTTACAAGCCTTGAGGATACAGCCTGATTTTGCGCAAGCATACAACAACCTGGCTATTGCTCTTTTTCGTAAGGGTAATATCAAAGGGGCTATTGCTCATTTTCGAAAAGCGTTATTGATAAATCCTGACGATAGTAACGCAAAAAGCAACCTTAAAAAAGCATTGATGATGCAAGAAAAAAATGATTAAATCGCTTTTCGGGCGTATCTGCAAAAAGTAGGCGAATTAGATTATATAGTGCAGTTCTTTTAAGGTAGTACTTGTGGGGGCTGGAGCAAGGAGTTAAAGGATGAAGCTGCTCTCTTGATCAAAACTTATCCCAAAAAGATGAAAAACCATGGCCTCCGTGATGTTACTATCCGTCCATATAGAGAAGAACCGTTTAGAGTAGAAACCACTGCTTTGAGTTTCATGTAAATATCTTTTCATTGTTTTTCTTTGCGAGCTTTGCACCTTTGCGAGAGACCTTTTTGGTTCCGGTTTGTCCGGGTTAGGAACATAACGATAAAAGTAGGCGTTCACGAGTTCAAAGGTTCAGGGGTTCAAGGTTACATTCTCGTACCCGGCTTGCATTTGTGATGCCTACTTGCGAGAGAAGCGTCAGCTTCGTCAGACCTAATCCGAAATTTGGAGCCAAATTGGCAATTACTTGGGAAATTAAGCATTTTCAACGAGGACTTCTGGTGCTCAATGCTTTGTTGTCCTTAACCCTGAACGTTGAACCCTGAACCTGTGAACGGTTACCGATAAAATTTGCTGCAAGGTCTAAGGCTGATTGTGTGCAGGCGTTGTCTCACAAGAATAGACCGGGCAGGAATGTGAACTTTCGGATTATTGTTTCTTTACAAATAGCAGGCATGAAGATGGCTTAGTGCGAGTGCAAGGTCTGGCAGGATTGTTCGAGCATGATGAGACGCTGGTTCCAGATAAAGCCATGAAGTGTTTGGTTGTTTTTGCAGAGTAGAATTTTACTGAAAGAGGTAACGGTGAACGCATATTTGAAACTTTCTTTATCAAAAATATCATTAGCTTTAGCCCTTATTTCTATAGCAGCAATAATTTACGGCAACATCTATCGCTGCCCATTTGTTTTTGATGATAAGCGGGGGATTGAAGAACACAGCGAGATCCGGGCCCTGTCGAACTATTCGTCTCTTGAGGACCTTCTGAAGCCCAGGGCTATTGTGAATTTCACTTTTGGGCTGAATTACAAGTTCGGCAAACTGAATGTTTTTGGGTACCACTTGGTCAATGTTTTGGTCCATATCATAAGTGGGTTTCTTGCCTATTTTTTGGCCCATACAATATTCACACAACTGTCAAATCGATCTGCTCAACGGTTTGGTCATTCAAATAGTCCAAAGTCCAATGTCCAACGTCCAACGTCACAGGTCGACCCAAAGCTCAGAACCCACAACATAGAAGGCAGAACGTCTGAGGCGGTGTTCGACGTTTTTCAATCGACAATCGGCAATCGACAATCATCGATCTATCTCATGTCTTTGGTTACGGCGCTTATTTTTGTCGCACACCCAATCCAAACCCAGGCTGTGACTTACACTGTCCAGCGTTTCGCCTCTATGGCCGCCATGTTCTATTTGGCATCCGTATTTTTCTATTTGAAGGCAAGGATAATGCAGCAGAGTTCGGTGGACAGAGTTCAGCAGTCAGGGATCAGAGGGGCTTTCGGCTTTCGACTTTCGGCTTTCTTTGGCTTGTCTATTATTTGCGGAATGTTGGCCTTTTTGAGCAAGGAGAACACAGCGAGCTTACCTGGGGTGATTCTGCTTGCGGAGTATCTGCTGATGGATCGGACATGGGAAGGGTGGAAGAGGAAGATCCCATGGTTTTGTTTGACGTTCGCTTTTTGGTGGCTCTTTGTTCTTTATGTCATAGGGTTCTTCAGTGGTGGAATTGAGGGGCAAGGTCTGTTAGAGGATGTATCCCGGTTGACGCAGGAGACTGAAAATATAAGCCGATGGAGTTATCTATGCACGCAGTTTAGCGTTCTGGTGATATACATAAGGCTCCTCTTTTTACCAATCGGTCAGAATCTGGATTATCTGTATCCATTCAAAACCGGTTTCTTCGACGGTTACACGCCCCTTGCCTTTGCATTCTTAATAGGGGTTATTTTCATCGGGATGTGGAATATCAGAAAAAGGCCGGTCATATGTTTTGGGATTTTCTGGTTTTTCATCACACTTTCGGTGGAATCAAGCGTCATCCCCATTCGGGATGCCCTTTTCGAGCATAGACTTTATCTTCCCATGTTTGGCTTTGCGATTATTGTAAGTTATTTGGTGTTTCATTTTTTATCAAAGAGAATTTCTTGGGCTGTCGCGATTTCTGTGGTCATGATTTTATGCCTCGGGACCGCCACATATTTGAGAAACAGGGTGTGGCAGGACAATATTTCACTGTGGTCCGATGTGGTATCCAAAAGCCCTTCGAACGAATGGGCACACATTAACTTGGGGACAGCTTTAGAAAAGAAGGGAAGGATCGAGGAGGCCATCAGTTACTATTTAAAAGCGGTAAAAATTAATCCTGCCTGTGTGGTAGCCCACAATAATCTTGGGATTGTTTTGGCCGGGCAAGGTCGTTTAGATGAAGCTATTAAGCATTATTCCGAAGCATTGAGGATTAAGCCAATCTTAGTAGAAGCGCACAACAGCTTAGGAAGTCTTCTGGTATCACAGGGGAAATTTGATGAAGCCATTAGTCATTTTTCTGAGGCTTTGCAGTTTGATCCCGACAATAGGGATGCGCATTATAACCTTGGAAAAGCCTTAGAAAAGCAAGGCAAAGGAGGGTATAGGGATGATGTCAGAGCTCTTAGAGAAATGTTGCGGGTCAACCCCGAAAATGCCAACGCTCACTGCAACCTTGCTACTATACTGGTTAAGAGAGGAAGGTTAGAAGATGCAATCACCCATTATACAGTAGCCATACGGATCAACCCTGACTTTGCTGCGGCTCACAATAATTTAGGGGTCGCATTGAAGCGGAAAGGTAGGTATACGGACGCTATCAGGCATTTCAGGAAAGTGATAGAGATCAATCCCGAAAATGCCAGCGCTCACTACAATCTTGCTGATATACAGGTGCAGAGGGGAAGTTTAGAGGATGCTATTACCCATTATACCGAGGCCATACGGATCAACTCTGAGTTTGGCTGGGCTCACAATAATTTAGGGATCGCATTGGAGAAGAAAGGTAGGTATACGGACGCTATCAGGCATTTCAGGGAATCGCTGCGGATCAACCCTGACAATGTGGAGGCGCATTTTAATGCAGGGGAGTTATTGATGAACCGGGGGGATCTGGAGGAGGCTGTTTACCATTTTAAGGAGGCATTACGCATTAGACCTGAATATGCCATGGCCCGGTATCATCTTGAGAAAACACTAAAGCAAAAAGAAAAATCGGGTGCAGGCCCACAATAACCTTGCTGCTACACTGAAAAATCAGGGGAAGGCAAAACAGGCGATACATCATTATTGTGAGGCACTGAAAATCAGACCCGATTATGCAGAGGCGCATAATAACCTTGGGGCCGCGTTAATGGACCGGGGAAATGTTAGAAAGGCAATAGAACATTATTTGAAAGCCCTGCGGATAAAGCCTGATTATGGTAATGCACACAATAACTTAGGTTATGCCCTGAACTTGGGGCATGCGACTGAAAACGATGATTTGCATGACGTGGAATGAAGCCTATGGTAGAAAATAGTTGCTTTTTGAGAGCATTTTTTGTTTGATGCTCATCTTGTTACCTGTTTATCTCTTCGATAGTTTCATATGGCAGATTTACAAGAACATTTTGATGAAATAGCTCCCAAAAGGCGGGCATGGAAAAAGCGTAATTATTATTACCACGAGTCTATTGAGGCCTTTTTCCGTTTTCTTGTTCCTGAAAACAGAAAAGTTCTTGAGCTGGGATCGGGAACTGGGGAGCTTCTGGCCGCTTTAAAACCTTCATACGGCGTG
>Ga0208902_1001015_pt1 | contig 13814 bp, 10 predicted proteins | sample AntAceMetag02UKH_FD_184767 | JGI IMG/M metagenome (GOLD analysis project Ga0208902, IMG submission 184767) | Saline lake microbial communities from Ace Lake, Antarctica - Antarctic Ace Lake Metagenome 02UKH (SPAdes) (version 2) | ecosystem: Environmental > Aquatic > Non-marine Saline and...
ACTCCGCAGACTGGTTTTTGTCGGAGGCTAAACGGATGGAATCTGAAAAATAATATGGAATAAAAGGAATTAGAAGGATTCCTTACAAAAGGAATCTCGGGAATTAAATGGAAGGAACCAAATACACGCAACATAAACTAACTGACAACATAACGTGCATGAACCTTTACCCGGACACCGTCCAAATCCATGCAAGGCTGCCAGATCAATTGTTCACTTATTTCTCAAAATTGCTGCAAAACCAATAATATAGATATTGTAGCATTTTGTTTGATCAATAAGAACCAAAAGAAATGGGACTTTTATCATGAAAGTGCTGCCAGTTCTTTCTCGTATTTCTCCACCCATCCGTCCGCACTACATTCCTTCAGGATTTTTATTGCCTTGCCCAGATTTTCTCTGGTTTTTGGTTGATCACCTTTTCGTTTAAACAGTTTAGAGTAAAGGGCATAATCCCTTCCTAAATCAAACATCATCCCATTTCGTTCATCCGCTTCGATAGCTTTTCCAATCCAATCCTCTGCCTCAGACATGTGGTGATCCTCAATATTCAACAGAATCTCACCGACATATCGTCGCATCCAGCCCTCATATTGCCTTACCTTATTCTCAGACACATAGGCATGCAACAATTTCAAATCAATATTCCTCTCATTGTTTATCACTCTTGACCTTTCTAAAGCCATCTTATTCAGGTTTACCCACGAGGGAAGCCATCCAATACGTTCCATAGATGATATCGCCTTCATATAATGGTCCTTTGCAATTTGATGGTCTCCAAGTTCAAAACAGATTTCGCCCAAATAATGATTGTTAATTGAGTTCCAGAAATGATGGTTGATCTTTTCACAAAGCTCGATACCCCTCAAAAAAAGGTTTGCTGCCTCTTCAAGAGCACCTCTTCCAAAACAAGAAATTCCATGGCAGCCGCAGGCGAAAGAGTTTGAATATATATCACCACTTTCTGCGGCCAACCGAATTCCATCGGTGGTGGACTCATAAGCTAACTTAATTGACCCCTGATAATAATAGGCCATAGGACATAGAAGGCTTTTCACTACTGAGACACGGGAAAGATTATTTGTGAGCACATTAAAATCAAGAACTTTTCTTAAATGATACAATGCTTTTGCAAACTCACAATTCATAGATCGAGCATATGCCAACCAATAGTTTGCATCAACTGAAGAAGCAATGTCTTCTGTTTCCTCCGAGATCTTTAGAGCTTTTTGTAAGTTCTCAAATGCCTTCGGGACATTCTCATTAACACAGAATTCATGGCCCCCAACTATGCTAAGTATCTGAGAGATCCTTTTTTTGTAACCGCTCTTAATAGCTAAATCGATTATCGGATCAATAGCTTCCATTGCTTCTTGGAAATAATTTAAATCGGCCATACGAAGCCCGAGTATTGTTCTTACATCGATTATTTTTTTCTGTGTCTCAGCTGTCCCGGGCAATTTTTCGAGAGATGATACTGTTTTCTTGGCGTACGAAATTGCCTCATTTATTGAACCGGTCTTTCCCGCCTTATTACCTGCCAGCTTCAAATATTGAACTGCCTTCTGATAATTTTCGCTTTCAAGATAATGCTCAGATAAAACTTCATAATGCTCATCAATACTTTCTTTGAATAAATCTTGTATAGCGTTCCCAATCTTTTCATGAAGCATCTTTTTTCTTTTGGTCAATATCGCATTATAGACCACCTCTTGGGTCAGGGCATGTTTAAATATATAGGTCGATTGGGGATATATTCCTCTCTCATAGAGAAGCTCTGAGTCCTTTAGGGCAGAAAGGTGGGACAATAACTCCTGTTCCAGGAGACCCGTTATCTCCTTTATCAACTCGTAGCGGAACTCCCTCTCGATCACAGACCCGGCCTGAAGCACTTCTTTGGCACCCTCTGGCAGTGAGTCAACCCTGGCCATGATCACGTCCTGGATCGTGGATGGGATGGAGACCTCCTGGATACCTCTTGTCAAAAGGTACTTGCTATCCTCCCTCTCTATTACTTTCAACTCTTTGAGCGATTTAATAAACTCCTCGAGAAAAAAAGGGATGCCCTCTGTCTTTTCCAGGATCAAGTTCTCAAGATCATTGTCGATCTCCTCTGTGCCCAAGAGATGGGTCACCATTGCAAGACTTTCCCGGTTAGAAAGCCGGTTCAGATTCACCTGGTTGTGATAAGACTTGGCGCCCCAGGTGTGTGCAAACTCAGGTCGATAAGTGAATATCAAAAACACCCTTGCGCCCGATATGCTCTCCAACAGATACTTCAAGGCCTCCTCAGAGCTCCTGTCTATCCAGTGCAGATCCTCAACGGCCATGATCAGGGGCCGCATTTCTGAGCCCTTTAGGACGATTCTTTTTAGGGCCTCGATAATTCGGTCTTTTCTCCCTTCAGGGCTCATCAGAATCTTGTCGATTCCGCTGTCCTTAACCGATAGAAGCTCCAGAAGATAGGGGAGGGTGGAAGCTTCATCTGCTCCCAGTATTCTTATGCCTTTTATGACCTTTTCCCTGATTTCAGGATACTTATCGTTCTCTTGAATATTGAAGTTTGATTTTAAGATGTCGATGACCGGATGATAGGCCACACCCCTGCTATAAGAGAGACATTTCCCTTCTAAGAAAGTCACATCCTCGTTGCCCACAGCCTTTCTGAACTCATATAAGAGTCTGGATTTGCCTACCCCGGCCTCTGCGATGATGGAGAATGCCTGGCCATGGCCCCCCTTGGATCTCTCAAAACCATCCAGCAGAAGCTCGAGTTCCCGCTCCCTTCCCACAAAGGGTGTAAGGCCGTGTTCAGCGCTAACATCAAACCGGGTCCTTCTGGTGCTGGGGGTGATCACCCGGTAAACGTTGACCGACTCTTCCTTGCCTTTAACATCCTTTTCCCCCAAGGCCTCAAAGCGGAAGAAGCCTTCGGTGGATTTGAAGGTCTCTTCTGTCACGTAGGTTGTTCCAGGTTCTGCCAGACCCTCCATCCTGGATGCTAAATTCACCGTATCACCAACTGCCTTGAACTCTACCCGCAGGTCATTGCCCAAGGTACCCACAATCACAGGACCTGTGTGAACACCAATACGCATTCTAATAGGATATGAGCCAGGTCTTTCTTTATTCATTTTCTCGGTGAACCGCACCATCTCCCGGTGGATAGCATGTGCTGATCTAATGGCCCTCTGAGGCGCATCCTCTAATGCGACGGGGGCTCCAAAAAGGGCCATAATTCCATCACCGGTCATCTCATTGACCGTGCCTTCGTAATCGTGGACTTTATGAATCAGAATCTCGTAGATCTGGTCCATGATACCATAGGCTTCCTCAGGTCCAAGTCTTTCAGTGAGCTGGGTAAAGCCCTCCATGTCGCAAAACATAACCGTGACTTGTTTCCGTTCACCCTCGATTCTGTCTCTTTGGGACAGGATCTTCTCGGTCAGGCCCTTGGGGAGATACCGCTGAATTTTGTCTATTTTCTCGTCAAAGGAGAGGTCTTTGGGGGTTGGCTCAGTGGGGATAGTTAAGTCATGGCCGCATCCGTTGCAGAATTTCGCCCCAATTGGTAAAACCTTGCTACATTTGGGGCACTTAATCTCAATTTTTACACCACACTCAAGACAAAATTGAGAGTCTTCTGGATTTTCAAACTGGCATTTCGGGCATTTCATTGTTGGTACCTTCCAGATCTAAGAAAAGGTCGATTCAGAAGATAAAAGGACAGGTAATTCGCTTTTGATAGGGTTTAGTATAAGTGGAATTTTGTTTGGAGTCAATTCGGGGACGATTCCCACATATTGTATGTCTTTTCAAGGACCTCAAATGCTGGGTTACGTGCATTAAGGTTGCATAGCACATCTGCCAAATCCATGCAAGAGTACCAGACGTAAGTTAGCCTTTTTGCTTGGAAAATCCAACGCGCACTTTATATAGGAAACCCTGCATTGAACGTTGGCAGAGATATCGACATATTTGGGCCTATTTCTTGTCCAGAATCTCCCTTAATTTCTGTGATAATTCTTTCATCTTGAAGGGCTTCTGAATAAAACCATTGCAACCTCGATCCAATATCTCAGTCGCTTGAGCATCGATGCTGTATCCACTGGAAAGGAGAAACTTAACCTTGGGGTTTATATCTTTCATCCTGTCATAAGTCACGTAACCACTCATATCCGGCATGATCATGTCCAAAAGCACTATGTCAATCCGCTCCTTGTTCTATTCATACTCAATGGCCTCTTTTCCGCTTCTGGCGATCAAGACTTTGTAACCCAACTGGTTCAACAGCTCTTCGGCAACTTCAATTAGCATATCCTCATCGTCTACGAAAAGGACAGCCTCAGGAAGTCGGTTTTGTGGTCTTGGGGACGTCCATCATTAAGTAAGTAACTCATCTAACTACCTTATGTTATTTGTGTTATTGTAACTTCAGTCTTGCCGATTTTGGCCTATTCCCACTTTGAATACCATATTTTTTACCATGCGTATTTCCCGGGGCCACAAAATACAAAACCCCGCTCTCCATCTGTTCAGAGTAACGGGGTTTTCAGGTAACCATAGACCATTTTTAAATCCTCTTTCCCTCTCGGGTTGAAAGAAGAACATTTTCCAGTAATATTGCCTAATATCGTTTACAAAGAACTATTTAGGAAGTCAATGAAAAAGGGTTACGGGTTGCGAGTTGATAGAAACTTGAAATTTGAAACTTGATGAAGCCGCCCCGGTTAAATAAGTGCAAAAGAGATTTAACTGGGTAAACAAAAAGGCACAAAATGCACAAAGAGTAAGGACTGGATACCCCTTGAAATTGAATATTGGCTATTGACGCCCCGGTGAAATAGAAAAGAAAAAACATTTCACGGGGTAAAATTGATGATTGAACAAACCCCTAACCCGCACTGGGTACTGGATGCTTGTTGTAGCGAAGCGGAAATCCCGACTTCAGCGGGGATGCGGGTCAGATCTGTGCTTTAATGTTGTGCCAAATTGGCCTGTCAGGCCAGTCCGGGGGAAAACCCATTGCTCGGGTCCTCACGTCGGGGTGCTTGGTGAAAAGATCATACAGTCGCTGTTTCCAACTGTTGGGGCCGATACTGTCCATGAGATAGGCCAGCATCACGAGGGTGTTGTAAATTCTTCGGGTATCGGTCAAATTGAAATTCTGCCGTAGCGTGGCCGGCCTTTTCCTGGGAAGTTTCCACGAAAAGGTAAATTCTCTGTTCCAGATTCTTGCATGATGGGCACAGTGATTACGGACGATGCTCAAATGATGCAGGAAAGAAGTGAGGTTTACGTTTGGGGAGGCTTTTCAAACCGCATGGGAAGCCCCGATAAAAAAAGTAACCCCCACTGGTGCGCAGATCTTACGGGATGCGTTGGGGGTGTTGTTCAAGATTGTTAGTTGAACTTTCATATAAAATATACCTTCTGGTGCCGTTTTGCAAGGTTTTTTTTCATAAATGTGAAAATACAAAACCCAGTTCTCCACCTGATTAGAGTAACGGGGTTTTTGGGCCGTCATGTACCATTTTTAATCCTCTTTTCCCTCTCGAGGTTGAAAGAAGAGCATCGGTTGGGCAATATTGCCTAATATCGTTTACAAAGAACTATTTCGGAAGTCAATGAAAAAGGTAAAGTGAAACTTGATGAAGCCGCCCCGGTTAAATAAGTGCAAAAGAGATTTAACTGGGTAAACAAAAAGGCACAAAATGCACAAAGAGTAAGGACTGGATACCCCTTGAAATTGACTATTGACTATTGACGCCCCGGTGAAATAGAAAAGAAAAAACATTTCACGGGGTAAAATTGATGATTGAACAAACCCCTAACCCTAACTGGATCCTTGTGCCTGGAGCCGCTGTTGCATCCGTGTTTTCACCTCCATTTCTTATCCTGCAATTAGCCTTTAACCCAGTCAGCAATGGTGCCAAAACCGTCCCACACCACCTCTCCGGTCTCGGCATGGATACACTTTATCGCATTTGGCCTGCAATGTCCGACACACCAGCCACAGCCATTGCAATATTCGCGGGCGAGCGTGGGGACAGTATCCTTGTTTTTATCGAAGCTTAAGGCCCCATAGGGACAGACTTTTTCACAAACGCCGCATTGATCGCACTTTTCTTCATTGAAATCAGGGATAATCGGTGTCAGGTCGGCCATGGGATCTTCCCGCTTCCACTCACGAAGATACTTGAAATCGTTGACCACACAACCCTGAAAGTCTTTTATGTTTTGATAACCCTTTCGATCCATGTAATGACTCAGGCCATCGATACAACGCTTTAAGACATGTACGCCCCTTGAGTATACGGATGAACAGAGACCGGCAAGTCCGCAACCGGCCATCAAATAACGCACGCAATCATCGTAGGTAAAGGAACCACCGCCACCCAAAACGGGAATATTGACCGTTGCCGTTATTTCCATCACTTTGGCCAGCGAAAAGAGCTGCCAGGGCCGGCCAATAAGACCACCCATGGAAGAAGGCACCCCGAAGAAGGTCCCTGTCTCGTGATCGATCCAGCAACCATAAAATGCATTATTCGCTGAAATAGCAGCAGCACCAGCTCTTTCAACGGCCATGGCCACTGAGGCCATATTAACGCACTGGGGGGTCATCTTGAACATGATAGGGATATTTACTGCCTCAACACACGCTTTGGTCACCTTGTAGGCCGTATCAGGATCCATCGCCAGCGGTGCCCCTACATCCTTCTGCGCGTCTACAGCACCAAAGGTCGCATGGGGGCCGCCAGTATCGAGTTCCACCATTTTCACGCCGGCTGCTTCCATCTCCTTCAGGAAGGGGATCCAGGTGTCGGCATCGGCGCCAATTCCTGAGCATGAGCCGATAAATAACATACCATGCTCATCGCAGGCCTTTAAGCATTTGGGAAGTTCTTCATCACGCCACTTCTCATAAGGCTTGTTATGGAACATCTGACTGCAAATCCAGGCATCGGCAAGCCCATTGCCAAAGCGTTTCAAAGAATAAAAATAGGGTCGAGGCCAACGGTGCGGACCATCAATCTTATGGACTGTTTTGCCAATAATCCAACCAATACCCTGCTCGGCGCATCTTCTCAAAAGCCTTTCGTTTCCCCCAAAATCGCATGAAGTAACGCCGATGGGGTTCTTCAACTCTATGCCGCATAAATCAGTTTTTAAATTGGCCATATCTTTTCCTCTGCTCACATATTATGGAATAGTGGTCTTGGGGACGTCCATCATTAAGTAAGTAACTCATCTAACTACCTTATGTTATTTGAAATAGTATCCGGGACGTCCATCAGTAAGTAAATAACTAATATAACTATATGATGTTGTGTATTGTTTTTGGTGAATTATGTTATAATTGTTAGCGGCTTTGACTTAATCCCACTTTTGAAACCATCTCTTTTCCATACGTTTTCCCGGGGCTACAAAACACAAAACCTTTGCTATACTGCTTAAACACGATCTACCGCAATGAAATACGCTCGCGCTTTCACTTTGTCAATTTCACGGGCCGCAGCAGGATCCTCAGGATTTTCTGCCTTTCCCGTTTAGTTTCTGTTTCAAAGGTCGGGAGCATTTGAAGGTCACCACCCTTCTTGCATCCAGCATCATATCTTCACCGGTTGAAGGATTCCTTCCCTTCCGGTCATTTTTGTCGTTTACGCAGAATTTTCCAAAACCGCTGATCAGGATGTCTTCACCATTTGCAAGCGTTGCTTTAATGATTTCAAGGAGGGACCCGACCAGTTCTGAGGACCTGGATTTAGGCATTCCAAGCCCCGTGTGGATTGAGCCAGTGAGTTGTGCCTTGGTAAGGGTCATTGAAGGTCTCTACAAGTGACAGTGGTTCAGTGACAAAAAGAGATTAGGGGAGAATACGGGTCTAATTTTGAAAAGTCAATAACGAAAGTTCTCAGATTTATATCAGTCCAAAACTGATAATACGACGGCATATTGTTGATTTCTTTGGTTTATTCCCGTGTGGGTTGCCCCGCTGATATCCATGGACCCGTTGGTCTCCAGCAGCACCTCATAGCCGTCATCAAGAAGGCTTTCTATGAGAATTGGGGTGTGGTCCTGGGCCAGAGGTTCGCCACCGGTGATCTCCACGAGACGGCACTGATGAGGGGCAATCTGCTCAAATATGTGGTTCACCTCCATGAGCCCACCTTCCTCATAGGCATATTGGGTGTCGCAATAGGAGCACCTGAGGTTGCAACCGGTCAGTCTCACGAAAACACAGGGTCGGCCGGATATCCCCTCAGAGCGTGAGCCGCGGAAAAGTGGGCTTGGACATAAACTTCGAATACTCCAACCATATTATCTCCAATTTTGTCATAAATTTGCGTTACCTACGGTTGTATTGTTCCTGCTGAGTGGCGGAAGGAGACCATTTCGATTTCACTCCTCATTTGAGTTGGAAGAACAGGATTTGTTTAGAAATACTGACTGGTTTTGCTCAAAATTGGTGTTGTTTAGGTTTATTAGCAGAAAGGGGTTCAAAAAGTCAAAAGAAATGGCGGGATGAAAGCACTGCGTCAGTTTCATTCAGGATGCTGTTCTAATACCCGAATAATTTGGAGTAGGGTTTGATTCACCGGTGTTGGCACACCATGAGCTTTACCCAATTCAACTACTTTTTCTCCAAAAATGTCAACTTCGGTTTTGCGTCCTGCCTCAATATCTTGCAGCATTGACGTTTTTCCTTGTGGCGATAAAACATTTAGAAATGGATACCATTCCTCTATATCCCGGTTCGTCAGATTTACATCCATAACATCTGTCAATGCCACTACTTCTTTCATCAACGCTTCCATTAAACCTTGAGCCTCTGGAGATTTTTGGAAAACACCGAACGGAGCTCGCATCACAGCCGATGCCTGGTTCACCCCGACATTGACCATGAACTTCCACCACATCATCCGGATCATATCTTCCGGCGTTTCATAAACGATTCCTGCCCTATCAAATGCTTCTTGCACCTGGAGAACTCGTTGGCTGAGATGGGCATTGATAGCTTCACCAAAATAGTGCTTCCCTGGCTTGGTATAAGTTATCTGATTCCCCTGACGTAGAGCATCTATCGCTACAGAAACGGCATATAGCACCTTGTCCATTCCATAGATGGAACCAATATATTCCTCACTCTCAAGACCATTCATAATAGATATAATGGTGGTTGAATCGCCTACAAGTTTTTCCAAACCTTGAACTGCTTCCTCAAGATGATGATGCTTCAGGGCCACGATAATGAGATCCGATGTCGAAGCAGCTTCATCAGGATGGATGACCGGGATTGTATAAGATTTCCCGTTTATTATTAAGCCCTTGGTTTTGAGCCTGTCTAAACGGGTGCCTTTGGCAATCAATACCGTCGAAAAACCAGCCGTATCGAAAAATGTGCCGGCAAAATAAGCACCCATTGCCCCGGCGCCGAGGATTGCTACTTTTTTGATTTCTTCCATTGATCATTCCTTTCTGCTATTTCAAAGATATGTAAAATTTGGACCAGACCGCAATTACTGCCGTATAACAAATTAGCATAATGATAGGGATTGATCGTCCCTCGTGGAATCCGGTGCTCTGCACTTAGAACAAGCTGTTGAAACTCAGTACACAAGCTTAGATCTGCAACATCCAGCGAAAACTTGATCTCCTATTCATATGTCGAACGATTAAGCTAACTTGACGCCAGTAATGCGTGGCAAAGATGTACGGTTAATTGAGATGCTTGATGCGGAAAATTACGTTTGGAAAACCGCCGAACTGGGACGGTCAAGTTGAGCGACCGGTTAGCCCATTTGAACGGTTAGAACTAAAAAGTGCTTTTTTCAATGCGTGCAGGCAGAAATTGTTCAAGCTTTTATCTGCCTGCAGGGCACGTATAGCAAGGGCTTTGTGCAATTCCTTTCCGGGTCGAAGTAGAAATTTACCAGAATATTCCTTTCCAGCGGTTTCAGGAGGACGAGGTTTGCCGTTTTTTTCATATAGAGCAACGTTTTCTTCTACAATTTCACACAGTTCTTTGTAAACGTCAGATTCATTATCTCCGTGGCAACCCCCATAGAAAAGCCATGGACAAGTGCCCACATAACATTGATCCTCTTCAGACCATTCAACAATTTTTAAATAACGATCGGAATTTTTCATTTTTTCGACTCCTCAATCGCTTTTTTGACATCCCTTTCTTGGTAGTGCAAGGCGTCATCTCCAATTTTGCCGGAAATTGTTACAGGTTTTGCCATCTTCGGATAAACAAAGTTGGGGTGACTGCCTTTGCCACCCCGATTAACAAAGCCCGCCTTTTCAAGTTCTTTGATGAGTTGTTTTATCTTCGGTGGCATGACAAAGATAGTATCATTATGATACCAGCATGTCAACCATTTTGTGTGAAATGTTAGATGTTGAGGAGAGGGCTGAGTAAGTATATAGTTTTCGTTCAGACACTATTTAGTCAGTCGTGGCAGGGAGGTGCCCGGAAAGTGATCTTTTGAATTGACAATGAGCTTCGACCGCTGCAAAATTGGCATGTTTTACAGCTTGAAATCATTATCTGAAGGTCTTGACTCCCACAGGCCACGATAGGCGGAGAATGGAATGAAAACCGATCTTAAAGGGCTTAATGCCCGTGAAACAGAAGAGTGGGCCGTCAGCCATGGCCTTAAACCATATAGGGGAAGGCAGATCCGGCACTGGCTTCTCACAAAGCTCGCCGGGGCATCTGATGAAATGACCAATATCCCTAAAGCCATCCAGGCCCTTGTCAGAGAAAACGCGATCATCAACCCCCTTGAAGAGGTCAAGACCTTAGAGTCAAAAGACGGTACCCGAAAGTATCTGTTCAAATTGCAGGACGGCCATCTTATTGAATCGGTACTCATCCCTGAAAGGGATCACCTGACCCTGTGCATCTCCTCGCAGGCAGGCTGCGCCATGGGCTGTCGCTTCTGTCTGACCGGACAACAGGGTCTTAAAAGGGATCTGAGCGCCTCGGAAATCATGGAGCAGGTCATCCTTGTAAAGAGGTCTTTGGAAGACCCTGAGCACCTGAGAAATATCGTGCTCATGGGGATGGGAGAACCCCTTGCTAATTATGACGCGGTTATGAAGGCCCTCGGGAACCTGATTGCCGAGGACGGGATGAATTTCTCTCATAGGAAGGTTACTCTTTCCACATGCGGTCTGGTCCCCGAGATGAAAAGGATGGGGAGGGATATTACGGTCAACCTGGCCGTGTCTCTGAATGCCGCGGACGATGCGACCCGAAGTTCTCTCATGCCGATCAACTGGAAATACCCTCTAACAACTCTGATCCGGGCCTGCAGAGAATTTCCCCTCCCCAACAGGCGGATGATTACCTTTGAATATATCCTCATCAATGGCATAAACGATCGAAACCAGGACGCGTTAAGGCTTTCGAGGCTTCTTTCGGGAATGAGGGCCAAGATCAATCTGATTCCCTTAAACGCCTCGCCCGGTTCCGAAATGTCACCCCCTCCCATGAACAGGATACTTCATTTCCAAGATCTTTTGGTAAAGCACCATTTCACGGCCATTATCAGAAAAAGCAAGGGAATGGATATCCTCGCTGCGTGTGGCCAGTTGACGGGCGCTTTTGCGGATGATCCTGAAGGATAGGTAGTGCCCATCCATAAATGGCTATTTTCCAGGCTCCTCTTCAGCGGATCTTGTCGTAGCACGCACCGATAGGACCGGGCACGGCACCTCCCTTACAACACGATCAGTGGTTGATCCCACAAACAAGGTCTCAACCAGGCTATGACCTCTGACTCCCAGGACGATCAAATCGATGTCATGAACCACTGCATATTTTGTCAATTCTTCGTGAGGTTGCCCGGCTAAAAGAGTTGTTTTTGGAGTACACCAGTTATGCGCCTCTTCGGGAATCATTCCCGTGAGCTTTTCGCGTAACTTCTTTCGTAGATCCTGCTGAAATTCCTCTTTCTCTTCTCTTGCCGGCTTGAGCAGGTCTTTGTAGGCCGCCGGTTCAATCACGTGGGCGAGGTGTACCTCGGATTGAAATTCCTGAGCCAGGCTAAGGCCGTATTGGAAGGCTAAGGCAGAGTCAGAGGAAAAGTCGCATCCTACAAGAATCCTATGGAAGCCGAAATCTTCTTTCACATCTGCCACGTAATCCTGTTCCGGCCTGCGTACAACAAATAATGGGCAGGGAAGCGTCCGCATCAGCCGCTCGGTTACCGATCCAAGAACAAGCCGTTTTAGACCTGAGCGGCCATGCGTAGCTGCAACCACCAGATCAGCATTTTTCTCTTCAGCTGCGCGGGCTATTTCATCGGCTGTATGACCCAACGGGGTCAGTGGTTCCCAGTCAATTGACTGGTCATCCATCAATTCCCTAAGATGTTCATAGGCATAATTAGTGATTCTTCTCTCCTGCTCCAAAGGATCTGAAAAACCTTCTCCGTACATGGCTACAGATGATAAATCAATCACATGGCACAAATAGAGTTTGGCGTCGAGTTCTTTGGCCAAAGCAACCCCAAAAGTAACGGCTTGATTGGAGACTTCTGAAAAATCGGTGGTGCACATTATACTTTTTAGTTTCACTTTCATATCCCTATCCCTCCTTTCTTCATTTGGACCTTTGAACCGTTACTATAAATATAACACAAAATAATGACCTTTCAAACAGTTTTGATCCTTTTATAATGAAAATAGTATTACAACCCTTAACCTTGACAACCTCGTAAAAAGTCGGAAAGCACCCGTTGTCGTCATTCCCGCGAAAGCGGGAATCCAGTAAAATCAACCAGTTCTGGATTCCCGCTTTCGCGGGAATGACGGGCTTGGAAACTTTTTACGAGACTATCAACCTTGAAGATCAAAATCCTTATTGTTGTGAGAACTAATTTTGACAAACTCGTGAAAAGTCATTGACCCATTTTCGTCATTCCCGCGAACGCGGGAATCCAGGAAAATCATCTCGCCGAGGCGGGACGGCCTTAGAGACTTTTTACAAGACCATCGATTTTATCTTGATATTTTTCTTGTTTGTGTTAATTTATAAAGTTAAACTTTTTTGGGAAAGGCTATGCAAAATGGCAGAAATGAACGGCGACAAAATCAAGCTGGATTTTTCCAAAGGGAAAGGGCTCTTACCGGCCATTGTACAGGACCATGAATCAGGGAAGGTGTTGATGCTTGCATATATCAACGAAGCATCATGGATAAGAACCTTAGAAACGGGAGAGGCCCACTACTGGAGCCGCACACGCCAGGAGATCTGGCACAAGGGCGGGACTTCCGGTCATGTGCAGATAATCAGGGAAGTCTACGCAGACTGCGATAACGACACCGTTCTCTTCAGAGTAGAACAGGTGGGAGGCGCCGCATGTCACACAGGATATGAGACCTGCTTCCATAAAAGCATTGATCGTGGCGGCAGGGCGACCGTGGTGGGAGAAAAGGTATTTGATCCGGAAAAGGTGTATAAAAAATGAAAAAACTGAAATTCGGCATCCCGAAGGGGAGTCTGCAAAAAGCGACAATTAATCTCTTTGAGAAATCAGGCTGGCGGATAAATATTAATGGCCGGAGTTATTTTCCCGACATTAATGATGAAGAAATCGAATGTGCCATCTGCCGGGCCCAGGAGATGTCCCGGTATGTTGAAAACGGCACACTTGACGCAGGTCTTACAGGCAGGGACTGGATAGAGGAAAACGAGTCTGACGTCGTGACGGTTGATGACTTAGTCTATTCCAAGGTCAGTCAAAAACCGGCGAGGTGGGTTTTAGCTGTACCGGCAGGTTCAAAAATCGAAAGGC
>Ga0208902_1001016_pt1 | contig 13812 bp, 14 predicted proteins | sample AntAceMetag02UKH_FD_184767 | JGI IMG/M metagenome (GOLD analysis project Ga0208902, IMG submission 184767) | Saline lake microbial communities from Ace Lake, Antarctica - Antarctic Ace Lake Metagenome 02UKH (SPAdes) (version 2) | ecosystem: Environmental > Aquatic > Non-marine Saline and...
CTCGCAAGTCCTTTCAAAGTCCCAGAAACCTTCTCAATTCTAATCCCCGCAAAAGCCAAACTCGCCCGAACATCATCCAAAGATTTCACCAAACAACTCCCAATAAGTTTTCCAGAAAAATCTTTAGAACTAACTTTCATATAAGCAGATTTAGCAAATCCCAAAACCCCAACATATTCCAAAATCGCTGCTTCAACTTTCGCATTCGTAGCCCCAACCAAAAAATATCTTCTCTTATCTCGAGCCGACGGCTTAAGCTTTAACTTTTTTACTTTTCCTACCATTCTTTTTCTTAGTCTTAGAACCTTTTAATTTCTTCGCTTTATCAGATTTATCATCCTTAGAACGATTCTTTTTAATAACAACATAAACAATCGCGACAAGAACAACAATCAAAACAATCACAACCCAAAAATAATCCTTAATAACAAAAACCTTAGTCTCAACAGTTTTTTCTTTAACAATTTCCGTAACAATTTTTTCAATCGTCTCATTAATTAATTGAATCGTCAACTCAGCAGTATCGTTAGTAATAATATTCAACACCACCATCAAATCATAATAATCAGCAGAAGTCAAATTAAATTTAGCAGATTGCCCAACCCCCAACTTAAAATTCACAGGTTCACTTTCAAGAGTTAAATTAACATAATCAACACCAACCTCATTAACACTCAATAAATGTTTCCCACCATCACCATCAAAAACACTAAAATTAATTTTCTCGTCTTTCTTCAATCTCTTAGTATATCCACTCGAAACCTCCGCAGTACTCACATTAAAAACCTCAGGAATTGGAACAACACTAGCAACATTAATACCGCCACCCCCGCCACCTCCATTATTAACCACCGCAGCCACAGCCGTTATAACAAAACTATCTTCCGACGACCCATTAACATTTCCTGCATAATCACTACAATTAATTTTCCACACATAAGTTCTGGGAGTAAAAGTTTTACTAAAAATTTGCAAAACAGAATCATTTATGGAAGAATTAGTTAAACTAATTGCATCATTAATAATTAAACTACAATTAGCAATATTAATATCCGAAACATTAAAACCAAAACTTCTAGAAATAGAATTGGAAGTAACACCCTCGGGAGAAGATGTAATTATCAAATTCGGATTTGTCACATCATAAGTTATACTATAATTTACATTTCCCCAATCATTCTCAGATCCATTATTATAAGCCAAACAATTCCATAAATAATCATCCTCATTTTCAAATGTAAAATTAAATACACTAGAATTATCAAAACCCGAAATATCCTCAGTTAAATTATAAACCAACCCACTAGAATTCCATAAATAAAAAGTCACATTACTCAACTCATAATTAGAATCCGAACCAGTATTACATGTAAAATTCGTCTCGTTAATATTAGTATGTTTATCATTTGCAGGAGAATCCAATTCAACCTCAACACCACCAATAGTCAAACTGAAATTCGCCGAAGCAAAAGCAAAATTCTCTTGGTCATCAAAAACCAAACAGTTCCATAAATAATTCCCTTCAGTAATATTAGACAAATCGAAACTACTCTCATTAGAAATCCCAGTTAAATTTTTACTTTCATTATAATAAAGACCACCAGTAGAATTCCAAATCTTAAAAGTTACATTAACCAACTGCCAATCCGTCGCATTACAAATAAATGTATGATTAACGCTTAAATTAATATGATTATCAACAGGAGACACAAGCGTAACATTCGGATTATCAATATCCAAAGAAAGAAGCGCCGAATAAACATCTATTCTAGAAAAATTATTATCACTCTCATTAAACTGCAATCCGGTATCGTACAAAACATCCTCAATCTCAGAAGGAGTTTTTGCCTGATCACTTAAATTAAGATACTGATTAATAATCGCGATAGCTCCAGCAACCATTGGTGCAGACATAGAAGTTCCAGATTTATGAAGATATCCACCCTGATACCCAGTAGAACAAATATAATTCGCCAAAGGATTATCTGGATCAGAACAAGTCGTAGTCCCACCACTTGTCCCCCCAGTTGCAAAAAGTTTTACAAGCCCATTTCTATTAGAGAAATTAGAGATAACATCAACTTTAGTCGTAGATGAAACTGGGGTAACATTAGAGAGACATGCAGGGACACCAATCTGAGTAGAACTACCATTATTCCCAGAAGAAAAGATTACACTAATACCTTCTGCAACCGCCGCATCAACAGGGATAGCGTATTCACTAAAGTTTACATCACAGCTAGAGCTTCTCATAACAGGATCATCACCATCCGAGATTCCAATACTAGCACTTATAACAGAAATATTAAATTTCGAAGCATTATTGGTACACCATTCAATTCCAGAAATAATATCAGCAACATCTCCATTTCCCGCATCATCAAACACCTTTACCATAACAATGTTCGCACCCAATGCAATCCCATTAACCCCACCGTTAGCACCAACAATCCCAGCAACATGAGTACCATGCCCCACATAATCCATTACATCAGCATCCCCATCAGCAATATCATAACCACCAATCACCTTAGCACAATTCCCAGAAGTAAAGTCCGCCGTAGTACACCCCCCAAAATCGGGATGAGAATAATTAATACCAGTATCCAAAATACAAACAGTTTGTCCAATTCCAGTTAAATTAATATCCGAAGATTCCAAATTCCAACTTTCCGTAGCGTTCATTATCTCCGTAGCATTAATCAAATGAGGGATAATCTTGTAGTTTGGACTAACTTTAATATTAGGATCATTCATCAATCTTTCATACTCTTCTCTTCCAACCTTGGCAGAAACTCCATTAAAAGACGTGAATCTATTTTGTATCTCTCCATTGATGAAATTTTCGGCACCATTTGATCGCATACTTAAACCCATCGCTCTCGTAGAAGGCATTCTATATCCATCTTCAAATCTAATAATTATATCAAATTCCTCATCACCCCCAATAACAAATCCGCTAAGGAGCAATACACTTATTAATAGAAAAAATCCAAATCTCATGTAGCAATACATTCCCCGTCGACATATTCACACGAATCTATCTCACAATTAAAAACAGCGCTACAAAGAACGGTCGGCGAACATTCCGATAAATTAATTTCATAATCTTCAACCTCGCTTTTTAAAACACACATCTCCTTTCCTCCCATATTGCAAGGACAACAAGTAGTCTGAACTTTCACACATTTCTCCCCATTCATTTCCCCAACAAACCAAAAAAATCCAACAACCAAAACTATGCCAACCAAAATTATTATACCAATAATCCCTTTTTTATCCATAACAATTTCAACTCTCACATCATTAAAAACATTACTACAATAATTTAAAAACTACAATTACCATATAAGTTAAAATGGTGAAGATACATAAAATCCGCAGCAACCGAAGGGCGACCGGATTTAACGCGTGGCTTCGCCACAAGACAAATTAAAAAGATGGTAAAAATTCATACGGTCGGCGGTTTCTCAGAAGTCGGAAAAAATATGGTAGTCGTAGAACTCGAGGAAGACGCATTCATTTTCGACGAGGGATTCTTCCTCCCAGCAATAGTATCAATGCAAGAAAGAGACAAAGTTCTAACCGAACGAAGACTAAAATCAATCAAAGCAGTGCCAGAAGATTCTGTAATAAACAAAATCAAACACAAGGTCCGAGCACAATTCGTATCCCACGCACATCTAGACCACGTCGGAGCAATCCCATTTCTATCAGACAAATACAACGCCCCAATTTACGGAACCCCATTCACGATAGAGGTCCTCGGTTCCCTATTACGAGACAACGACATAGTCTTAAGAAATAAAACATACGCAATAAAACCAAACACAACATTCTACGTTCAAGGCAAAAACAAAAAATACAAAATAGACTTCATAAACATAACCCATTCAACCGCACAATGTCTAATGATTGCAATCCAAACACCAAAAGGAGCAATAATATATGCGAACGATTTCAAACTCGACGACACCCCCGTCCTCGGATTAAAACCGAATTACAAAAGATTGAGAGAAATAGCAAAAGAAGGAGTATTATGTTTTGTTGTAGATTCACTTTATTCAGGCTCCGAAAGAAAAACCCCGTCAGAAAAAATCGCACGAGCACTATTAGAAGAAGTACTATTAACAATACAAAACCGAAAGGCAGGAATGATAGTCACAACCTTCTCATCACACATCGCCAGACTAAAATCAATCATAGAGTTCGGTAAAAAACTGAATCGAGAAGTGGTTTTATTGGGAAGAAGCATGGACAAATATTCAACCGCCGCAAAAAACGCAGGAATTGCCCCATTCTTAAACGATATAAGAATATCTAAATATCGTAGGCAGGTAGAAAAAACCCTACACAAAGTAGAACGAAGAAGAAAAGATTACATGATAGTATGCACCGGACATCAGGGAGAACCCGGTTCAATTCTCGAAAGACTTTCACGCCACCAACTCCCCTTCAAGCTAAACAAAGACGACAACATAGTATTTTCTTCAAGTGTAATTCCAACCCCAGTCAATCAAGAACAATTCGCAAAAATGGAAGCTAGATTAAAAAAATCTAAACCAAGAATTTTCAGAGACGCCCATGTATCCGGTCATGCAGGAAGAGAAGACCTCAGAGACATAATGCAAATAGTAAATCCACAACACGTAATCCCATCTCACGGAGGATTGGACAAAACAAAACCGATGGCAGAATTAGTAAAAGAATTGGGATATAAATTGGGGAAACAATGTCACCTTATGCAAGACGGAGGTGTCTTAAAATTGTAGCACCACTGACCCCAAATCGAGAAGAAGAAATTATAGGAGGATTAAAAAATGCATTAGAGAGAGGAGAAACATTAGCAAAAGCAAAACAAAGTTTTCTAAATGCAGGATATAAACCAGCCGAGATTGATGGCGCAGTCCGAAAAATGCCAGCAACTAACACCCAAATAAAAAAACCAATTACAACTCCAGCCGAAACAAAAATTCCAGCCGCACAAAAACCAACAGCAAACAACCAATCCCCACCAAGAACAACATCAATAATGCCAGGACAGAAAAAACATCTATCAAAAAAATTTATAATAATCCTAGTCTCAATAGCGGCATTAATTCTTATCGGGGCCGCACTTCTCGGAATATTCTGGTCAACAATTAGCGGATGGTTTGGCTAATGGAGATATACCAACCCGCCGAAGACTCCCACCTTTTCGCAGATTTTCTAAAAAAATATTTGTCTAAACATAAAATCAATTCCTACCTAGACATGGGAACCGGCTCAGGAATTCTCGCAAAGACCGCCTCAAAATTTTTAGACAAAAAAAATATCCTTGCAGTTGACATAAATCCCGATGCAGTAAAACTCCTCAAAAAAGAAAATTTCAAAGCAATAAAATCAAATCTTTTTGAAAAAGTAAAAAACAAATTTGACCTCATAACCTTCAACGCACCCTATCTTCCCTTCGACAAACGCGAACCAAAATCCTCCCAACTCGCAACAACCGGAGGAAAAAAGGGAGACGAAATCTCACTCAAATTCCTCAAACAAGCAAAAAAACACCTTAACAAAAACGGAAAAATATTACTCCTCATTTCTAGTCTAACCCCAATGAACAAAATCAAAAAATTCAAACACAAAATAGTAGCAAGAAAAAAAATATTTATGGAAGAACTTTTAATTTTAGAATTTACTTTTTCCTAAAAGAATTAATAATTTTTGTTATTTCAGGTTTCAATGCAAGTCCAAATCCTATTCCAATTGCTAAAGCGATAGCAAGGAAGATTCCAAAAAGACCAGAAACAAAAATATAAAGAAATGGAGTAAGTCTAATACCTATAATCTCCAAAGCGGATAATATTGTAGCCGAAATGAATACGATAGTAAATATCTTTGCCAAGATAGAATTACCAATTATATCAGAATTTTCTATATTTCTAGCGAAAATTCCAGTTACCAAAAGACCTATAATAAAAATAATAACCGCTATGGCAATCTTCGGAATAAAAACAGCGGCATTATTTAATATTTCCCCAAATAATGATATATTCAAAATAGCTAACCCTTGGAAAATAAAAACAAGAATAACAGCCCATTGAACAATTTCGGCACTAAGGTTTACACCAGAGACAGTTCTTTTATACGATTTTGGAGATTCTCTTCTAACTCCAGGATAAACAACATTTTTCGCAATTTTTTTAATAAAATATTTGGAAAACCAACCTAAAATAATTCCTAGAAAAATAATAACAGCAACCTTAATTATCTCAGCAGTCCCAATATTACCAGTTATTAAATTATCTAGTACCATTATGTCTGTATAACAGAGAGTTTATTTTCATTTTTAATGGTTTCTATTTTAAAAATTACATCACGAGGAGCATCAATATGCTTTAATGAGTCACTTCCTAATAAATTTAAAATAATTTCCACAATCGTTCCTGAGTGTGAAACAATCACAGTACCATTCATTTTATTTTCATCAATCCAATCGAAAACCCTTTTTCTGAAAGCCTTTTTATTTTCAAAAGAACTCTTAGGGAGAGTTTCTTTAAAGTTTTGTTCTCTTAAGGACTTATCAACAACGATGCCACCACAAACCACAGATGCAATTTTATTACCAAGCATAAGTGCTCGAGGTAAGTCGCTAGAAAAGACATTGAGGTCCTTATCTTCAAAATATTTAACAATTTTTTTAAATTGATTCTTTCCCTTTTCGGTATATTCACTTTTTTGCCAACCAGTAAGCTTCTCGGCAACATTATTTTCAGTTTCGGGATGCTTTACTAAATAGATCATTTTATAGTCTTCCTAATTATTTTTTCCAATTTCTTAATCATTTTTTCATAACTAAAGACTTTCAAAGCTCGTGTACGAGACGCCTTTCCCATTTTCTTTCTTAGTTTTTCATTATTTAATAATTTAATAATTTTTTTTGACAAATCCTTGCTATCTCCAGGTTTAATAACAAATCCAGTTTTCCCATTTACAATAGACTCTGGAATTCCACCACTTTTTGCACCAATAGCCGGAACACCCATTGATAAAGATTCCAAAAAGACCATACCAAGTGCCTCGTTAACAGAAGGAGTTACAACAATATCAGCACTTTTATACAAAGAAGGCATTTCCTCTAAAGAGATGCGCTTGTTAATAAAAATAACATTTTCAGCAATCCCCTCCTTCTTTATTCGCAATTTCAGTTTCGCAAGATTTTTCTTTCCTTTAATATTTTTATCCTTTCTCCCAACAACAGCGGGAAAAACAATCGCAAAATCATCTTTAGCATTCTTTTTTATATTTTTTATAGAATTAAGAACAGTGAAAAATCCTTTTTGCCTATTGAACTGTCCATTTCCACGAATAGATCTTGATGGAAAAAGGATAATTTTTTTATTCTTCGGAAACCCAAATTCTTTTTTACATTCCACTTTATCATATTTATTACTATCAAACAATCCAGTAGGGACACCCGTATGAAAAGTTTTAACTCTCTTGCTATCATATCCAATCTCAATTAATCTTTTTCTAACAAAATTACTAACTGCTAAGACTTGACGAAATTCCTTAGTTAACTTTTTATTCAAACTTTTATATCTGGCATCCCCACAGAATTCAATCATCGGGATATTTTTTTCTTTAACGGTTCGAATTAAGGTTTTAGAAAACATTGTTGGAAGACATGAAAGATTATGTGAAAGAACTACATCAATTTTTTCATTTTCTAAAACTTTTTTCATATCATCAGACAAAATCAAACGATCTTTAGATTGTAATTTTGAAGGATCCATCCTTTTCGATCTAAAAATTTTGAATGGTTCTTCTTCTTCCTTATTATAATGTCTCCCAACAGTAAAAACAGAAACATTATTTTTCTTAGACATACTTTTAGCAAGACGATAAGTATTGGTCTCTATACCACCGGTGCTCGGCGGGAATAGCCAAGTCAAAATCATTATATTAACCATTATTTTAAATACATCAAAATCTCAGCGAGACTAGAAACAACCTCACATTTTTCTTTTAACTTTTTACTAGAATTACTAAAACAATAGGCAAGTCCAACTTTCCCCGCAACGACATCAAAATTATTTCTATTAGCAGCAATTACAACATTTTTCATATTAAGTCCATCCTTTTTCACAATACCCCTAAGAATAGAAACAATTTTCTTACCAGAATAGTCACTTTTAATAATTTTAACTTCGTCAAAAAACTCTCTATATTTTTTATTGACTTTTTTCTCACTTAAAATAACAATTTTGATTTTTTTACCCTTAAGTATCTCCAAAAATCTTAAGACTTTTTTTGAAAATATAGGACTAAAAACGGTTTTGTCACTAAAAACAATCATCGCATGTTCACTACACAGATGCCCAGATTTTTTTAAGATAGTCTCCATAACTTGTTCGGACATTACAGCTTTTTCATCCGCGGGTCGAGCTTTGTGCTTCAATTCTCCTAAATCCACCTCCACAATTCTTTCCTTATTTCCAATTGCATCTAGTAAAATAGAAATATCAATTCCCCAATTCGGTTCAATTTTAATATTTTCAAAAAACTTTCTTCTACCGGCAAATTGTCCACTGATTGGTTGATTAAATTTTTCATTAGGATACAAAACTTTCATAATAGGTTTAATTGCGAATTCGGTTACTCTTCCCCTGGCCAAACCAAACGAGGCTTTAACGAAATCAGCTTTGCCTTTTAAAATCGGAAGAATAAGCATTTTAATTTTTTCAGGTGTTATATTAGATAAATCCGCATCAAGAAAAAGCAAAATATCTTTTTTTGCATGAGCAATTCCAGTTCCTATAGCCTCACCCTTCCCCATATTCTTATGATGCCTTATAACTTCAACCCCAAGATCTTTAGCAATTTTACCAGTATCATCTTTACTTCCATCATCGACGACTATTATCTCGTTAATTTCTTTGACCTGTTGCGCTTGCTTTATTACTTTCCCAATCCTAGGCGCCTCATTATATGCAGGAATAATTAAAGTTACACTAGGACTTTTTTTATAAGTGAATATAGAACAAATTTCAGAAAATATCTCGGGAATAATACTCAATTTAAAATTAAAAATACACCTATCGCCCCCAGGCTCATCATCCTCTGAACTGGTTTTCTCCTTAGTCTTAACCATAACAAAAAAACTAAAAAACCACTTAAAAGGCTTTCTGTATTGACATTTTTACCCAAAACGTTTATAAGCAAACTATTAATATCGCACAAGAAAAACAATTCTCAAAACATTCATTAAACCACAACTATCTTTAAAATCGCACAAGAAAAACAATTCTCAAAACATTCATTAAACCACAACTATCTTTAAAATCGCACAAGAAAAACAATTCTCAAAACATTCATTAAACCACAACTATCTTTAAAATCGCAGCAAACGAAGTGCGACCGATTTTACCGCACGGCTTAGCCGTAAGACAATATAAATATCCTTCACCCCATAAATCTTTAAATAACGTCCTCAACTTCTCAAAACATGAACTCAAAGAGGTACAAAAAATGGTAAAATTCGCACACCTAGCTGACTGCCACCTCGGAGGCTGGCGACAAGAAGAACTCCAAAAACTCAACTTCAAATCCTTCCAAAAAGTCATCGAACGATGCCTTCAGGAACAAGTCGACTTCGTCCTAATCGCCGGCGACCTCTTCGACTCAGCCTACCCTCCAATAGAAATCCTAAAAGAATCCTTCGCAGAATTCAAAAAACTCAAAGACGCAAAAATCCCAGTTTACCTAATCGCCGGCTCCCACGATTTCTCCGCCTCAGGCAAAACCTTCTTGGATGTACTAGAAAAAGCCGGCTTCTGTAAAAATGTTGGAAAATTTGAAATTCAAGAAGACGAAGAAAAAATAAAACTTATACCACACATGCACGACAACATCGCAATCTACGGATATCCCGGTCGAAAATCCGGCATGGAAATAGAAGATTTATCCAAAGTATACTTCAGCGAAATTCATCCGTTTACAATCTTTATGGTTCACACAGCAATCAGAGCAGCTATAGGAACAATCCCGATGGAATCAATCGAAAAACAAAAACTACCATTAGCAAACTATTATGCAATGGGGCACGTACACAAAAGATTTGAAGACCATATAGCAAATTCCAGATATGTCTATCCTGGCCCAACCTTTCCAAACAACTTCCAAGAACTCTCTGACCTCCAACACGGAAGCTTCCAGCTAGTTGAAACCGACGGCGCGAATATCCAAACAAAGAATATAGAGATTCCATTAAAAGAAGTCGCATCAATAGAAATCGAAATTAACAACGGTCTAACTGCCACACAAGAAATAATTTCCCATCTAGACAAACTTGTGCTCCATAATAAAATTGTTCTGCTAAAACTGAAAGGAAATTTGGTTGAAGGAAAGACAGGAGACATTCGTTTCAATGAAATAGAAGACTTCATAAAAAAGAAAGACGCATATGTTTTCTTAAGAAATATATCATCAATCAAAATACCCGATTTGGATTTAGGGATGATGAGCTCGGTCAAAGATATAGAAGAAGTGCAAAAAAGAAAATCAGATGAATTTTTGAAAAGCAATCCCCACAATTTCAATAAGTACCTTCCCCAATTAATGGATGCACTTTCCATAGAAAAAAATGAAGACGAAAAAACAATAATTTATGAGGAAAGACTATTATCTGAACTAAAAACTATTCTTGAGATAACGGAAATATTATAATGTTATTTAAAAAATTAGTCTTAGAGAACATCAGAAGCTACGAAAACCTAACAATAGAATTCCCAAAAGGTTCCGTTCTTCTAGCTGGAGACATAGGCTCCGGGAAAACCTCAATTCTTCTCGGATTACAATTCGCACTTTTCGGATTACAACCAGGACAAAAAGGCTCTTCAATTCTAAGACAAGGCTCAGATAATGCATCTACTCGTTTAGATATAGAAATTGATGAAGAAATCATAACATTAGAACGGACAATAAAAAAATCAAAAAACGGAAGCATCACCCAAGATTCAAGTATAATAACAATCGGTACAAAACGCGAAGAACTTTCAACAATGGAAATGAAAGAAAGGGTAATTAAACTATTAAACTATCCAAAAGAATTTGCAAAAAAATCAAATCTCCTATATAAATTCACAGTATATACCCCCCAAGAAGAAATGAAAGCAATCGTTCAAGAAAAACCAGAAGTTAGACTAGACACATTGCGACATCTATTTGGAATAGATCGTTACAAAAAAATCAAAGAAAATGCAGAGATTCTACTTAAAAAAATAAAAGATGCAATTAAATTAAAAGAAGTTTTGATATCTGAGTTAAATCTTCTAAGAGAAAAGTTCACATCAGAAAATGAAAAGAAAATAACATTAGCCAGAGGAGCAAATGAGATTAGCCTGGATTACCAGAAACTAATAAAAATAAAAGAAGAATCAGAAAATAAATTAAACTTAATTCAAAATACAATCGATGAAAAAAGAGAACTAGATTCAAAAATAGAAAACCTAACGATTCTTCTTCAGGGCAAAAAAGATTTAGAGTCAAGAATGAAGAAAGAAGTCATCTTAATGCAAAAACAAGTTCACGAAAAATCAGATTTTTCAGAAGAAAGATTAAAAGCAGTCTCAGAACTTCTAAAAAAACATCAAGAAATCCTTGAAGAAAGAAACTCAAAGTTCTTAGAATTATCTTCAGCGGTTTCCGTTCTAGATTCAAAAAAAGAAAGACCCTTACAACTTAAAAATAAAATAACCTCTTTGGAAAATTGTCCAACTTGTTTACAGCCAGTAAGCCAAGACCACAAACATAGAATAGGATTACAATTTCAATATGAAATAGAAGAAGTCAACAGAGACCTAGAACAAAAATTACAACAAAAACAAATCTTAATTAATGAAATAGAAAAAGAAAAAGAACTAGTCAAAGGATATGAAATCGATAAAAATAATTTTCAACAAGATAAAATAAAATATGAACATCAAAGAACAATCGAGATAAAAATCAAAAGCGACGCATTTGTTCTAGAAAGAACATCAAACGAAATTGTAGACCTAAAAGATCAAATCAAGCAACTTGGAATAAGATCACAAACATTCTCACAAGCTCAAGAAAATTTCAATTCAACAAAAAAAGAATTCCAGAATATCAATGAAAAAATGAGAATAAAAGAAATAACCACAGCAACACAAAATAAAGAATTAGAACTTTTAAAAATCAGATTAGAAGAGTTATCTAAAGAAATTCAGGGTAAAGAAAAAATCAGAGAACAAATTGATTATCTTCGAGGACTACAAGGATGGGTACAAAAAAACTTCATCACCCTAGTAGACTCAATGGAAAAGATAAAAATGGCACAACTTCGAAGCGAATTTTCAAAGATTTTCAAAGACTGGTTTTCAATATTAGTTTCTGATTCTCTTATGGCAAGACTCGACGAAGACTTCACTCCCGTAATTATAAATCAAGATTACGAAATTGATTATGACTTTCTCTCAGGTGGCGAAAGAACCGCAACAGCCCTAGCATATAGACTTTCCCTCAATCAGGTTCTAAATTCACAATCGTATATCAAAACAAAAGACATCGTAATATTAGACGAACCAACCGACGGATTCGCAACCGAACAAATAGATAAAATGAGGGATATTTTCGAACAACTAAAAGCCGAACAAATGATATTAGTATCCCACGAAGAAAAAATCGAAGGCTTCGTAGACCACGTAATCCGAATCAAAAAAGATGGAACTAGTAGCATCGAATCCCAGTAGTTAAATTTAAAAACCAATTTTCTCCCTTACATATATGGAAATCAAAATTATAAAAGACGAAAAAAACGAACTCGACATAGAGCTATCAAGCCTAACAATCGCAGAAGTCCTAAGAGTCTACCTAAACAAAGAAGGCGCAAAAATAGCAGCATGGAAAAGAGGACATCCAACAGAAAGCCCAGTCCTACATATCGAATCAGACAACCCCAAAAAACTTCTAAAGAAAGCAATAGCAACACTAGAAAAAGAAATCGACAAAACAGTTGACGAATTCAAGAAGCTAAAGTAATTCTATAAATATCAAAATTCCAAAACACAGAAACATTTATATATCAAGTAAGACTAATCTTACCAACATGGTAAACATAAGCACAACAAAAATGAGTTCAAAAGGGCAAGTAGTAATTCCATTAAATATGAGGGAAGGACTAAAAGAAGGCGAGGAGTTTGTAATCGTTCGAGACGAAAACAGAATTATCCTAAAACTAGCAAGAGATTTCGAAGAAAACATAAAAGACGACTTAGAGTTTGCCAAAAGAACCGAAGAAGCTTGGAAGTCTTATGATCGAGGAGAATTTATTTCTATGGATGCAGATGATTTTATTGAAGAAATGAAAAAATGGTAGAGATAGATTACCATCCTAAATTCAAACACTTCTTTGACAAAATTAAAGATAAGTTATTAAAAGAAAAAGTAATAAAACAAATTCAGAAGATAATCATAAATCCTGAAGTTGGAAAGCCCATGAGGAACATAAGAAGGGGCACAAGAGAATTATACATTAGTCCATTTAGATTATCCTACACCTATATTCATTCAGAGAACAAGATAATAATATTAGAAATATATCACAAAAAGAAACAATAAATATCTACCTCTCAAATTTTCCAAGCCTAACCATCTCACTAAATGGAAACGGCCGCACATTCGTAGCAAAAGTCATATACCTCAAATACCTATACATCTCAGAATTCCAAAACTCACAAAAATCCGCAAGCCCCTTATCTCTCCTGCCACTAAATAAAACCACAAACCAATTCACAACAGCCAGAATAATAA
>Ga0208902_1001021_pt1 | contig 13799 bp, 14 predicted proteins | sample AntAceMetag02UKH_FD_184767 | JGI IMG/M metagenome (GOLD analysis project Ga0208902, IMG submission 184767) | Saline lake microbial communities from Ace Lake, Antarctica - Antarctic Ace Lake Metagenome 02UKH (SPAdes) (version 2) | ecosystem: Environmental > Aquatic > Non-marine Saline and...
TTTGAGTTTCTGGGTCAAAAAGCAAACAGGCTGCTCAGTTTTGATGCAGATGGTCTGATAGACATGGCTAAGTGATTGCCTGTCTGTCCATTAAAACTTGAAATAAGCAAAATTGGGACAGGCTCTATATACACCAGTAATATAAAAAGACAGGATTATCAAGATATTCCTAACAGATGGAACTTCTGGATGTTTGTATTCTGCAGGTGAAAAGCAGCCTTTCGGAAAACAAATAATCAGGTTATAAAGAAGAACTCATGGATTATTTTCGAGGTTTAAATACACTCACTGAAAAGAAGGGGGTTTAAAACTCGTTAAAAAAACCGGCGCTAGACCAGTGCTGATCAAAAAATATGCTTAATTTTACATGTAATCTCAACATATTACAAAGGTGGACGAATGTTCGACTCCCCCCACCTCCATCCTTCGCTTTTCGAAACACAGTTGAGAAGAGAAGGATGCACACCAAAACTGGAAATCAAAATTTCTATTATGTCTATATTCTTGAATCTATAAATTCTTCCAAACACTTTTACACTGGCTTTACCGAAAACCTCGAAGACCGCCTCAAGGCCTATAATAGCGGTAAATGTGCACATACTGATAAGTTTAAGCCATGGCAAATCAAAACAGCCATCGCTTTTACGAACCAAGAAAAAGCTCATTCATTTGAAAAATATCTCAAAACAGCCTCTTCACAAAAAACCTGATTAAACTCTTGCTTTTATCAATAGTCATTTCTGAGATGACTATGCCTGTAAAAAATTTCTACCGTTAGAAGTACCTTTTTACTATCAAAAAGAGCTAGCTAAGGTTTGGACCTATGCCTTTTTTGATAAATTGTAAAGTTTATTCAAACAGTTACTGAGGTCCGACCCCACCAGCTTACAAAAAAACGGCCTTTTGCAAGCTGCAGATGCTGCCAGCTGCAGCCGCCGGGGCGGGCGCAGCCGGACCAGAACTCTTCGTGTGTGTTATTGGAACCATGCCGGTATTAGTCCTGCATGACCCACTGCAGGCTTCCGCCCTGCTCCTCGATGGCCCAAAACGTGTAGGAACCGCTTGCACGGTCACCGGCATCATTGAGTTTAGTGCTACCGGTAACGCCGCTGTAGGTTGCCGCTACCTCGGGCAGCGTAGCCTTAAGGGTTTCGTTGTCAGCAGTGAGGCCGGTTCCAAGATAGGTCAGAGCGGAGATCCAGACGGCATCGTAGGCCTGCAGGGCATCCGTTTCGGGTGTGCGCCCGATGACCGCTTTGATTTCAGCACTGATCTCATCAGCGTTGTCTCCTTCTGACTTGAACATGGGGCACAGCAGTAATCGGTCCGCCGCAAACTGCGCGGCATCCTCATCGGCCAGCAGCGCGGCGTCGAGGGCAAGGCTGTCGCTGCCGTACCATGCCACCAAGGTGAGTACCGGGTCGTCCTGGGCGGCCTTGAACAGTTCAACCGCTTCTTCGAAGGCCACCACGTATACACCCACCGCTGCAGCCCCGTGCGTATCTATTGCCGCGGCAACCGCATCGCTGAGGCTCGCTACCGTATCGGTATAATCGGTTGCATCGACATCGTAGTTAACCCCATCGCCGATCGTGCCTCCCAGTTCTTCAAACGCTTCGCCGGTCAGTGACAGCAGATTAGTTGCATAGACATCGTAGCGATAAACGGGCACTATGACTTCTAGGCCGTCGCCTTTCATCGTTTCGGCGACCTCTTTGGCCTGGCCTCTGTCGTCAGTCACCAGCCTGAAGAGGCTGTCGTCTTCGATAGCCAGAAAGGCTGCCGTGGCCTGGCTGATAAGCAGTATGCTATTGGTGTTCACATAGCTCAGCAGGTGAGCGACCTCTTCGCTGGTCTGTGGGCCAATAACGATGTTGATCCCCTGTGCTGCAAAGTCTTTGGCTGCCTCCAACGCTGTCTGGGGGTCGGAACCGGTATCCTGCTCGGTCACTTCAATGGTGAATGCAGCGCCGTTGACCGCCAGGTAGGCGTTTACATCCTCAACGGCAATTTTCAAAGCTGCGCTCACGCTCTCACCGGCCGACGACGCGCCGCCGGTGAGGCCCACCAGAGCACCAAGGTTGACCACCGGGCCGGTGCACGACCACAGGCAGATGCTGCCCAGCAAAATCACAGTGGAAAGCATGCTCATCATCATTGTTGTTGTATAGACACATGTTTTTTTCATAGATATTGATCTCCTGATACAGAGGGTTGCTAAGCTTTAATTGTGTATTGGACGGCTACGCGGCTACTGGCGCGAAGGGTACAAACCGTTCACACAGATAATATAGTTAAGTGTCAGGTAGGGCTGCATATTGTTATGGGCCTGGGGCGAACCCAGGACCGGCACGCTTACATCACTGCCCGTGGCCGCCTGAGACGTCGTACCGGAAAAGATCTCGGCGGTGCTCAGCACATGGGTTTCCTCACCGCCGTAGGAAGCTATCTGCCGCGGGGTAAGTCCGATTCCCTGCCCGGCACCCAGCACCATCCGCCCGCGCAGGTCCGGAAGCGCAAAGGTGATTCGTCCGTCGCCGCCATAGTAGTTGCCTATAAGCGAATACAGGGCGCAGTTCTGGCTTATTTCCAAAATCTGCCCATTGCAAAAAGCCCAGTTTTGCGGCGCATAGGTCCCCGCAAAAATTGAGACCGAGCCTAAACAATCATTATCTCCAAACGCTGCAACCCTGTTTGGAGAAGCTACCATGGCCACAGCCAGGAACAGCAGTAGCACACCCATCAACCATATTTTCGTTTTTTTGTTGACTGCCTGCATAGTAAAACCTCCTTTATAAAATTTTTTTATCGCAATGTTGGGAAAAGCACAACACGGCCCCTGTTTTAATCCCGCGGCGGCCACAGGCCGTCTACACAAATAATATAGCGAATTCCCAGGTAGGGACCCATATTGTTGTGGGACTGGCCCCCCGCGATTGTCTGGGTGTTCACGCCGCTGCCGTCGGCTGCCTGGGCAGTGGCAAGCGGGAGCTCTGTTGTTGTAAGCAGATGACGCTCTTCGCCGCCCAGCTGTCCCCGAATGCGGTTCGTAAGGCCCAGCCCCCGGAATGCGCCGATGGGCACGCGCCCGCGCAGGTCCGGCAGCCCAAATGTTGTGAGACAATCGCCACCGAAGGTGCAGTCCAGCAGCGCAAAGAGAGACTGAAATTGTGCAATGTTCAGCAGGCGCCCGTCGCAGGCCATCCAGTACTGAGGCTCAAAATTGCCGGCAAAGAGCTCTATGGAGCCCATGTAGCTTTCCGACTGGTCAAAAGCCTGCGCTCTGCCCATAGTAACGCCCAGCAGCAGCACAGCCAGGCCTAAACCAATAAAAGCCCTTTGAAAAATAGTTTTCATACGCAACACCTCCCTTAATTAATGTTCTATGCTATTGTATTTGTAAAATTCGAAATTTCCCTGACATTGATTGTTTATGTATCTGCCCGAAACACTCGCAGTTCAATCTGTACCTATTTAATTTAAACTCCCTGATTCAATATCTGACTTCAGTTGTTTTAAAACCTCTGCCAGCTCCGGACCGGCTTCGGCAATCATGGCATCGCACCTGCTGCAGGAGCTGCCTGAATTATCTCAGGGGATAGCGTGACCTGTTCCGCGCGCGCAAGGCCTGCGGCAAGGGGGATGATTTTTTGCAGAAGCATGCGCGCTTGCTTTTTACTATCACGCGTGTAATCGAATCCACCCAGGGGTACCCCTTCTGATAACTATACACCAGCAAGATCTTTAATCCCCCCCCATTAAGGTTGGTAATATTTTATAAATAAACCATATAAAAAAGGATTCGTCAATAAAAGCTGTGGGTTAATTTTGGTTCCGGTAAATCGCCAAGTACGTGATATAAAGCTATTTCAGTACATTTAAGTGTTCTAAAACCATAAGATTTTCTCACTGTCACTTTTACTTTGTTGTTCAGGCCCTCTACAATACCGTTTGAAAATGCTTTTTTTGCTTTAAACCAGTTTAAAAATAAAACTTCTAACAACAGACCCGGACAATCTTATAAACAGTGAACCGGTACATGGAGAAAATCAAAATTCCTCCTCTCTGAAAATTCAAACTGTATTAAATTATGTTTCATTACAGGAAGAACTTTTCCCTTTTCTGACAAACAGGTTAACACATCTCATAAACTTTCCCGGCAGGGAATTTTTAAAGCCTCCGGAATAACTGCAGCAGCGATGTGCCTTGCATTTTTGCTTTTTACAACAGCGCTGCATCAGCCGGAAATGGGCAGACTGCTCGACAGTTCCTATAAAACAGCTTTTAACAACCGGCTTTCACTTAAAGGTCTTGAAAAGGACAAACTACCGGTTTTGCCGTGGGAATCTGAAATAAAGCGAAAATTGCCGTATAAAGCCGGCTCTGATACGTCAAAAGCTTTTACCTCAGGATTTATATCAGGAAGAAAAGAAGTGGAAATTGTTGAAAAAGCCTTAAGGCAGATAAAGACCCATCTTAAAGCTGAGCTGTCCGGCAAATATGATCCCAAAAGTACCTATCGGCGTTTAGAGCCTGAACTGGAAGCCATAAAAGCAAGCATGTCTTAGATCCGTTCTTTCTTTGCCATATCCTTTGAAAGTTATTCTTAAAGACAAAAATAAGCTGCAAACATCGGAAAAAAATAAACATCATTAGAAACATCATTTTTTATAAAAAAACCTCGGGAAAGAAACTTTCTGGAGGTTTTCTGATTTAAAGAATGAAAACATCAATCATCATCAATAACACCCCAGAAAAGGGCAAGCCCCGTGGACTTGGGCACCCAAAGATTTGTATTATCAATACTTTCAGAATATTCGATAATCATAAATCCAAACATGGTTGTATCAAGCAAATTGATCGCATAAACACTGGCCTTTAATTTCTCATTGGCACCGGATTGCTCACTGGTTGTGGCAAAAACGAACAAACCAAGATAGAGATAAAAGTCATCATTTTCACCGGCTTTTCCAGGAAAACTTCGAATTTCAAAATCATTGTTATAAAAATCAAATTTTTCATCATCAATAACTTCGAAAGTATTGCAATAATCCTTTGCACCGAGAAGACACAGCACGGTAACATCAAACCGCTCATAGCGTATATCGGCACTCACATCAGTACACATGCATATTAACAGTAAAAATACCGGCAAAAGCCTGCATAGAAAACCCTTCATATCATTTTTCTCCTTTTGATTAAAATTTATAATTAATTAGACATTAAAAGTTTTCACAGGAGACGAATGATCCGTTCCTGAAAAATAACGGGAATCTTCAGAGCTTTTAAATTCTACTTTATTTGATTGTTGTATTCAAGAAATTATTGTTCATAAAAAAAGTTTTAGTAAATATTATGAATACCGATTTTATACATCCCTTCAACCACGCTCCATGGAGGATTGTGTTTTTTCACATTTTCCCAGGCAACGGATACATATTCACGGTTCATAGCCTCAACGACTTCGTCAATTTTCTTCCCCTGAAAAACAGTGTAAAGCAACCTCGTAAAAGGTCTGAACAAAGGGTCCACACCGCAGGCTTTTGTGGTTAAAACAGCCGTGGTGGAATATCCGCGACGGAGCCATTCAAGCTCATCTAAAAAATGTTTTTCACTGGAACATGTTGATAGAACAAGAAACTGGTAGCCGGGATAAGGAACAGCACGGTCAAGATCTGTGCTATCAGGTTCAAAGTCAAAATATTTTTTTTGTTTTAAAAAACCATCATAGCTTTTATTGATCGTTCCCTGATAGCCTGCAACCTCATCTTCAGACATGGTTATCCCGTAACCGGCTGTCCTTTGCATTCTGTAGGGATTTGCTTTGCCGTCAATTAAAAAGGCCGGGCCAGCACCAAAACGGGAATGTGAAGCAACAAATATTATTTCGCATTCGGTTAACGCTTTTTGAAAATCATCCCGGCTTAAAATAAGCCTGCTTTCAATAATTATTTTTTTATTGAGTATCACATACGCTACACTTGAAAAACGAGCGCTATCCTCAGGTGAAACAACAACTTTGCCGAGATCAGATGTGCCGACCCCAAGACCGATCGTCAGGCGTCCGTCAGCCAGCAGTTTATCCAGATAAGGCGGGGGAGATAGTAACCGGAAGGACTCATCTTCTTCCAGTTTATGACTTGCCTGGTAAGCCAGTGCAATAAGCTTCCCGATATGCAGTCTCTCAGCAGCGGGTGTCTGTTTTTTTGCTCCCCGGAAAACAGAAGCGGTACAGCCCGTAAATAAGCCGGAATAAACAACGATCAACAATGCCGGTATAAAGTATTTTTGCATAAAACTGTTTTTTAAGAGCAGCTGAGCTTCTACTGAAGGGAAGCGGAAAGACACTTCACCAGCACTACTCGAGAACCTATCCTTCCTGCCCTTATTACGGGGATTTAAAACTGTTTTTACAATGCGTCAAATTCGCCAGACACAATAATGCGCTTAAATTCATCAAGGATCCGCGCTGCCACAGCACCATCAAAAATTCTATGGTTAAAAGCCAGAGTCACATGAAGCACAGGCGCTATGGCTATGGCTCCGTCAATAACCACCGGTTTTTCTTCGATACTGCCGATACCAAAAACCACTGTATTGACCCAGTGCGGATACATATTCAGAACGCCGAGATATCCAAGATTGGTAAATCCGATAGTTCCGAAAAAAGACCTGAATAAAGACTGCGACTGACAGACAAAACAGAACACAAGATATTTTATAAAAGCGGGAAAACTGTTAAACAGCGAAAGGGATTTTATATCCGGACGCTCGCTAAACGGAGTTTCTGCAAGTATTTTCAGTTCAGCAGTAAGCTCCTGAACTGATTTTTTATCAACCTGCCTAACCACAGGACTGGTAATAAAAGTTTCTCCGTTTTCTGTTTTTTCAATGGCTACGGCCATGTCAATATCATCCGGAAAATAAATCTTTCTTCTAAAAAAATCACGGGCGAGAACTGTATTCATAATCGGATACTTGTCCCGGATACCTGCAATTATTTTCATAAGAACCGGTGTATAGCTCAGCTGATTACTGGAACAATATTCTTTAAGCTTGTCCGCAATTATTTCGCTGCTGATGAAAATGGGATTCACCCGGCTACCCAGGCGGATAAATTCACCTATCGTACTTCGGATACCGGAATATTTTATTTTTTTCATAATAGTTCTCTGGGGGTGACCTGTCCTCTATCATGCCTTATGCGTTTTTGTCTGCCCGCAAAACACGGGCCGGCAGATTCCATTATCTGTAACAATATATGTTCATTCTGTCAATAGTTGGAATAACACAAAATGATATGCAAAATAATCCTGGCAGACTAACCGGTTGATCAGACAAGAGAGAAAAGCTTTTTTGAATTAGCCGTTGTTATCCGGGCGACCTCTTCAACAGGCATATTTTTGATCCTTGAAATGGCCTCGGCAACGTGCGTCACATATAAAGGCTCATTTCTCTTACCCCGGTATGGCACAGGGGCAAGAAAGGGAGAGTCTGTTTCGATAATAAGTTTTTCAATTGGGATCTTTTTTACCGCCTCGTGCTGTATTTTTGCATTTTTAAAGGTAACCGTCCCCGGAATTGAAATATAAAAGCCCATATCAATACATTTAAAAGCCATTTCAGCATCACCTGAAAAACAGTGTATCACGCCGCCGTTCAACCCCTGTTTTTCCTCTTCAAGCATTGATAATGTCTCGGCATGGGCATCTCTGTCATGAATAACAACAGGCAGCTTTACGCTTTTTGCAAGATCAAGCTGAGCGCGAAAAGCTCTGATCTGGTCTTCCCGGGAAGAATGGTTTCTAAAAAAATCAAGCCCCATTTCACCTAGGACAACCACTTTTTTATTTTTTGCATTCTCTTCCAGGAAATCAAGTGTCTTCAGATCAAACGACCCTGCATTATGAGGATGAATACCGATAGACGCATAAATAAAAGGATAGGCCTCAGCTATTTTTATGGCCGCTTTACACTCCTTAATACCGATACCGATGGTTATAATATTTTCTATTCCATTTTCTTTCGCCCGTTTAATAACATCGGCCATATCGTTTTTAAATTCCGGCAGATCAAGATGGGCATGAGAATCAATAAATTTCATAATAAAACAACAGTTAAGGGTTATTAGTTAATAGGTTTTACATTATTAAGTACTTTAGGCACTTTAGGCACTTCAAGTACTTTAAATACTTTAGGCACTTTCTTATGCTTCAATCCCCGATGACCTCCACCCACACCTTTCTGCTTCTCGGACCGTCAAACTCACAAAAGAAAACAGACTGCCAGGAGCCAAGCATCAGAGATCCGTTTTTCACAATCACTGTTTCAGAGCATCCAAACAGTGATGACTTTATATGTGCCGCAGAGTTCCCCTCAGCGTGAGCATATCCGTCCTTTAAAGGAATCACCTTATCCATCTCTTTCATCATATCACGCGGCACATCCGGGTCCGCATTCTCATTGATACTTATCCCCGCGGTAGTATGCGGCGTAAAAACAGTACAGATACCGTTTTTAACTCCTGTTTTTTCAAGGACAGCACTCACCTTTGCGGTAATATCTATCATCTCCGAATGCGTGTTTGTTTTAACGCTTATTTCTTCCATGACGGCTCTTCATTAAAAATATTGGTTCGTTAATAAAACATGTGGGTATATTATTAATATTAATTAGAAAACACAAAGTTAAAACAGTTGGTTATCAATATAAAACCGCCGACTTTTCTTAGCGTTAATTTTTATTGAAGAACCTAAAGTTCAAAAGATGAACGTCCAACATCGAACATTGAACATTGAATAAAAACCCAACACCTAAGATCAACCGATTTGTTTGTTTTGTTGTTTTTTTACATTTATCATTCGATGTTGAACGTTCGATGTTCGATGTTCATTTGTTTTTAACGTACGATGTTCATTTATTTTCAACCCGTCCGTTTGTGCCTTAAAAAGGATCAGTGGTGTAAATTGTTTTTTTACCCATGGATTTTGTAGAGAAGCCAAAATATTAAATAAATTAAAATAAATTAAAATAAATTAAATTAAAATAAAATAAAATAAATTAAATTTATTTTATTTCTTTCAGGACCTTCAGCTTTGCATTAATAAGCTGTTTATGTTCAAGATCCAGAAGGGTTGCGAGCTTATGCACAAGATAATCTTCATGGGCATCAAGTTTTTTATCCGCATAGACAACTGCCCATATCATTTCAATCACCTTTTCTTTTTCAGCCGCAGAATAGTTGTCTTTAATGATCTTTGCAAAATGCCAAAGGTCAATACTTTCAGCACGTCTCTTATCCGAAATCGCTTTGATCTCACTGAAAGTCTCCGGGGCTATATCAAAGCGGTCCCTCATCAGAATTTCAATCTGCTTTTCCTCTTCAGATGAAAACTCATCATCAGCATGCGCCATTTCCAAAAGGAGCGCACAGGTAGCAACTTGCAGTTCCTTCTCCGGACCCAGGTTCTTCTCTTTTTCATCTGAGGCACGCCCGCTTCCCTTTTTAAGCAGTTCTTTAAAGATATTAAGCATAATTTAAAACCTTCCACTGGCTATGACAATTCTTATTAACAAAATACCGGCATGAAAAAGATCATGCCGGTATATGAGATACATTTAAAAAAAGCGGGATTTAATTGGTCTTTCTTCCGGCAATTCCCTTTGTTGCTTTTGTCGTCTTTTTTGCAGCCTCTTTAGGACGAAGCGAACGGGTTGCCTTTCCGGCCTGCCACATCTCGGAATTGGCCATTTTATCAAGCTCTTTTGTCAGCTGATCTTTATAATTTACTTTTCCGGTTGAAGAAAGCACTCTTTTGGTCTCTGCACCGGATCTAACTCTTTTATAGATCTCTTTAAAAACTGGCATAACCGCTTTTTTAAATTTTGGCTTCCAGTCAAGCGCACCACGCTGAGCAGTTGCGGAACAGTTTAAATACATCCAGTCCATACCATTCTCATCCACCAGCCGGATAAGACTCTGGGTCAATTCTTCAACCGTCTCATTAAAGGCTTCACTGGGGCTGTGTCCGTTCTTCCTGAACACATCATACTGGGCTTCCATAATACCCGCCAGAGCTCCCATCAGAACACCGCGCTCCCCTGTCAGGTCACTGTAAACTTCATTTTCAAAAGTTGTCGGAAACAGGTAACCGGATCCGATGGCTATACCCAGAGCAAGACAACGGTCATTTGCTTTACCGGTCGCATCCTGAGCAACTGCAAAACTTGAATTTATACCTGCACCGGATAAGAAATTACGGCGGAGAGATGTGCCTGAACCTTTGGGTGCGACCAGAACAACGTCTACATCCATCGGCGGAATCACCTTGGTCTGATCCTTATAAACAATAGAAAAACCATGTGAAAAATAGAGACAGTCACCGGGTTTCAGGTGTTTTTTAACCTGCGGCCATACGGCTTTCTGCCCGGCATCAGAAACAAGCATTTCAATTACTGTTCCGCGCTCAACAGCTTCCTCTATTTCAAAAAGTGTTTTTCCCGGTTTAAAACCGTCTTTTATTGCCCGGTCCCAGTCTTTTTTGAATTGTTTTGACTGACCGATGATAACATTAAAACCATTGTCTTTCATATTAAGCGCCTGTGCCGGCCCCTGCACACCGTATCCGAGAACAGCAATCGTCTCATTTTTTAGAATTTTACGGGCTTTTGCCATGGAAAACTCTTTTCTCATGACGACGTTTTCTTTCACGCCTCCAAAATCTATTATTGCCATAATCTCTAACCTCCTGCTTTTAAATTTATAATATTATTGATATTCTTATTAATTAACATCCTGAGATCTTGAGCTTCTCTTGCTTCTCAAAAAGCATCTTTAGATAAGCGATATATATTACCTTAATTTTCTTTATCTTTCAAATACTTATTTATAATACAAATACGTTCAGATTACAACTAACAGATTATTAGCCTTGACAAAACCACCATTTTATAAAGAATATCCCTTTAAGCTTTTTACAGCACAGGAATAACCTTATGACCGGTAAAAATCGCACCTCTTATAACGATACATTATTTGACAAAACATTAGCCCTGTTTTACCTGTCCGGCATATATCTGGTCGTTTCCATCACAACCCTAATCGGCCGCAAAAACACTTTACGCCTGGGTCAAACAGTCGGAGATGCCCTGTATGCTTTTTCAAACCGTACCAAAAATAAAATTCTGCATAATCTTGGACTTGCCTATAATAACAAAATCACCCCCAAAGAAAAAAAGTCTTTGTCAAAAAAAGTACTTCAAAATTTCAGTAAAAACTGGGCTGAACTTTTCTTTTGTGCAGGACCCTTAAGGGAAAGGTCATGGAAAAAGATTTCAATTGAAGGCATTGAAAACCTGAATAATGCGCTAAAAGCTGAAAAAGGCGTAATCGCCATAAGCAGCCATATCGGTAATTACGCGCTGATCGGAACCATACTTTCAAGCATGCATTATAATTTTTTTACTGTTGTCAGAGACCTTAAGACAAAGGCCGGCTCCATCGCTTACCGTAAATCACGCCGGTACATAAAGCTTCCATCCATACCGACACTTCCTGAAAGACAGTTTTATAAAGATGCTTTAAAAATATTAAGAAAGAACGGAATACTCTGTCTGATATCTGATGAGAACAAAAGACACGGCGGAATATTTGTGGATTTCTTCGGACGTAAAGCTTCAACTGCACCCGGCCCGGCCGGGCTCGCACTTAGAACAGGCGCTAAGATCATACCTGTTTTCATGATCAGAAACAGTGATAACTCACAAAAAATTATTATTGGTGAAGAAATCAAGTGGGAGAAAACAGACGATCCCGAACAGGACACCACAAGCATTACGGCTGCATTTACAAATATCATAGAGAAATATGTGAGAAAATATCCGGATCAGTGGCTCTGGACAAATTTCAGATGGCGCACTCAGCCGGAAGGACAGTCTGATGAGGCAAAGATTAAAAAGAAAAATATTTTAAAAAATCTAAAAAAGAAAATAAAAAAATCCCTTTGACCCGAATTGAAATATTACCGGATACAAACCTGTGACCTTCGGCCCCTCACTAAAGGTCAATGGCAGACTTGACCCCTTGCCTCGTATTACTTATTTCGCAATGTTTTAACTTCGTTTTCTCTATGCATCTAACATCAAGCTAACCGGCGGGCGGCTTTTTGCCCGTCCGGTTGAGCGCCTGGTTAGCCGAACGTGCTGGATTTTTTTACTTCATTAATACTGCTTTCGTAAATTCAAGAACAGGATATCTAATCATGACTCAAAGGAACTGGCTATTCCAGTTTTTATATTATAAACGATAATATGAAAGAATGGCTTATGATGATATTTACAATGTATATAATGTAATCGGTGATCAGTAAGGAAACTCCTATTTGAATTTAATTGAACGTATATAGCTATTTCCTTCTATTAAATAATGTGGTGATACATCAGCTTCTTGGATTTTAATTTTGTAATTGTTTCTAATATCAGATTTTTCAAGGAATGTTAGTGTTCTATTATGAATTAAAATATTGTTTGTTCGCATATTTGTTAGAGCTTTACAGGAATAATCGGAGCCAATAGTATAATTAAAATATTCATTATTTTGCCCAAGAATGTCCAAAAAATTTATATCCAAATCACTAAGTACGACATCTTTAAAATATTTTCCGTTAATTTCTAATATCAATATCGAATAATCTTCGCTGATTCCAAATTCAAAAGTTATAAAACACCACTTATTATAATTAAAACCATAAGTATTTAACTTAATACTATTTATGTATTTGTTACCATCATTGTCAAAAACTCGGAAAGTTAGTTTGTCCTCTCTATCAAGATATAGCGAAATACGATTTTTATTCTCATATTTACCAAGATCAAGTAGAAAATTTATAGAACCATTGAGACTATAAAGTTTTAAAACTATATGACAAGATAAACCTTTCAAAGTTTCATATTTTGAATATAACTCAGATCGGTAGAGTTCAAGCCTAATCCTAACATCATCATAGGTTTGTAGCTCAATCTTCCTACCTTCCCTACTCAAAATTTGTTGAGCTTTAATTCTATCAAATCCTTCGTTAATACCGGCCACGAGGATAGCCTTTGGAGATTTGGGTATTTTCACACCAAGGTTCTTGTATACATAATCCCTGTTCAAGCTATCGTCAAAATATTCAATGTAATCATGACACTGAGATAAATATTCCCGCAGGCTACTATAGAATTCCACCCGTCGCGTTTTCATTTTAAGAATAGTTGTATCGGGCCTTTTGATTTCAAATATTTCCCAAGTTTCATCAAATTTTTGAACAAGAAAATCTGGTTCAAAAATTTTCCCGTCTACATCTCTTAACTTGGGTTGTGGGATTACAGTTTTATATCCATAGGACGTGAAGACAATTTGGTGTTTTTCAAACCATTTTTGGAAATCATCTTCTTTATATTTTACATCATTTTTAATTCTTAATAATTCATTAATAGCATTTTCAAATTCTTTACGTTCCATTATCTATTTTCCTATCCACCATTTAGCAAGCTATTGTGTAAGTCAGAATCTCGTGAAAATAAAATATACTCCAACCCAAGCTGTTTCCCATCACTGCTGCGATCAGTGACTGCCAGTTTTGCATATCTCCACAGTCGTGATTTAGAAGCAAAGCGATCTGGGTTTTGTATATAGAGCCTGTCCCAATTTTGCTTATTTCAAGTTTTAATGGACAGACAGGCAATCACTTAGCCATGTCTATCAGACCATCTGCATCAAAACTGAGCAGCCTGTTTGCTTTTTGACCCAGAAACTCAAA